>Ga0310696_10000745_pt1 | contig 48541 bp, 25 predicted proteins | sample AusTroGonzalo_MG_4_FD_203885 | JGI IMG/M metagenome (GOLD analysis project Ga0310696, IMG submission 203885) | Bovine rumen microbial communities from tropical cattle in Woodstock, Queensland, Australia - Gonzalo_02 (v2) (version 2) | ecosystem: Host-associated > Mammals > Digestive system >...
TACCGATAGCGGCATAGTGGATGTACTGACCAGCCAGGTTGTGAGACTGTGTCTCTGCGGTGGCCTCAACGTCAGAACGATAGTCGAACTCAACGTGGATCTTTGTGCCGGCAGGAATGGTCTCAGTGGCTGTGATGAACAGCTGGTCTGACCAGTCCTGAGTCTTGATAGCGGCATTCGACTGGACAAACAGAGCGTGGAAGTCGTCAATACCCTCATAGTCAGCGGTCTCGCACTCTGTAGCGTCCTTAGCGTCAGCAACCTTGGCGCTGAAGCAACTCATATCCTTACCCTCAAGGTTACCATTGGTGATCACGCTCTTCCAGCCCTTAGGAACTTCCTTCTCGGCTGTGGGAGCTGTACGGTCCTGAAGTTCGTAGATGGCATTCAAGACAGCCTCGCGGGCAGCGTCGATTTCAGCGACCTCGCCACCCTCGGTACCAACCAGAGCAGTACCAGCAGCTACGGCAGCAGCCAGAGCATTCTTAGAAGCAGTGGTCTTACCCTTCAGCTCAGTGTTCTTTGCCTTGTTGATAGCAGTCAGCAGGGCAGACTTAGCAGATACGATAATAGGATCGGTGTCGGGGATATTCAGAGAAGAGGACTTCTCGTAATAAGGATTAGCAGTGGCATACCAAGCCTCTGTAATCTTCACAGAACCATCCTTTGTCGCATCTGTACGTTCCAGACCATAAATAGTCAGGTCTTCCAAGTCCTTTTTATTACAAGTCCACTTAACCTTCGTCAAATCAATGTCAATGTTTCCATTTGCGTCAGGAGTAACTTCCAACTCTGTCGTAGGACCAGCGTGGTTACCACTCGGGTCGTTCTCCTTAAACACAACATTCAATTTATTCTCCTTAGAATTATCAAAGTTAGAAACCTTCAGATGGAGTTTTGTCCAGTCAGACACATCACCGCTAACGCCCTGGGCTGTAATAAACGTCCAAGCGCCATTATAACCACCAGAACCCCAAGAGAATGTCTTTGTATCCTCTGTCCATGTAGAAGCACGATGACCACCGCCTTCAAATGTCAGACCATACTGAAGAGTCGGATTGGTAACCTGATCAAGTGACAATGCAACACTGACCTTAATATTCTTAAACTCATACTTCACGTTCTTACCATTCTGAGCAAGGTCGAGGGCCATTGCACGGAAATCGTCGCGAGGAGACGTATATTCTGTTTCAAAAGTCTTCCAACTTGTAGTAAACTGGAGATGACCAAAGGCATCCCAGCCAATCATATTGCCGGGTTCTGAATGAGATTGCGTACCTACGTCAACAGCTTGGTCAGCTTTGTATTCGAACGAAATCTTGATGGGGAGTCCCTTAGGAATAGGCAGTTTTGCGCCAATAAAGAACTGAGAAGCCCAACGATCACCAGCAGGAACATCAAAAGCGTAAACGCCACCCTGAGCCTGAGCAACCGTCGGATTGGTAACAGGAGCAATCTTCTCATAAGCAACAAGACCATCAGCCCATCTATCAATTCCTAATGCCTTCTCATAATCAGACTTGGATCCAACAAAAATGCCGTCAATTGTGATAGAAGGTGTGTTGTTAGCAAAAGTTTGGATAAAAATATTACGAATATACTTAGAATAGATTTCACCTATATAGTTACCATCTGTTTCTGCATCACCTTTTTCATAGCGAGAGACATGGTCAATCTTGATGGCAGCAATTCCGCTTGCGCCAGAAATATCTGCTACCTGATCTCGATATTGTCCTCCATAATTAGGACTATACCACTCACTATAAGTAAGACCAAATCTAAAGGAACCGGTGTTACCCGAGTACTTCATCCATACATACTCGTACTCAGACCAGTCTTTTACTGCAGTGTTACTCCAGGAGCCACCATATTGGCCCACTTCGGAATAAGTCTTTTTCTCAAGCATGTCTGTAATCTCCACAGCCGCCGCAAAGGCGTTAGCTGAGAGGAAGACAGCTGTCAACATAGTAAAAAGTTTCTTCATAAATAAAGTGTTTAAGTTAATGAATAATTTATTTAGGTTATTTCGTCATTTCGAGGCACAAAGATACTCTACACGCGCAAAAAAGGCTTTTCAATTTGTCTCACTTTCTTTTCGTTTTCCATTAAAATAAGCCCATGAAACCTTTTCAATCAATATATAGGTATTATGGAACACAAAAAATAAACAAAGCGCAAGCAACCGACATCAGAAGTCCAATTTTTCCAAAGTAAGACAAAGCGAAAATAGGGCGATAGGTAACTAAATCTTTGGAAACCCCAGTGTTTATCGGCATTTCAGACAGGTAGGTGTAGCTGACAGAGGTAACTTATACCTACCTTATACCTACCTCAAGACCTTCTGCAACCAAAATCAGCGAAATACACAGAATGAGGTCAGAGGTAGGTAGGAGTTACCTCTCAGGTAGGTATAACAACCATACCTACCTCTACGCTTCCCCTTTCTACAAAGGGATTTCCAAAGATTCAGTTAGGTATAGCCTTTTTTTTAAAAAAGCCTCAAGAAATTTTCAAGAGGGGCCGAGTATTGAAAAATACTCAAGGAGTATTCTCAAATAGGAGCCGAGTTTTTTTCAACGCTCGACCTTTGGTCGCTTGCTACCGAAGGGACGCAAGAAGTCAACGAGATAGACGCGTATCTCAACGATTTAGGCGCGTAACTCAATGAGATACGCGCCTAAATCGTTGCTATAGGAATTTCTTAGTTTTGTCCACCCTCACGCTCGGCGTACTCGGAAGGAGCGATGCCGAAGTGCTTGCGGAAGATGGTGGAGAAGTGGGCAAGATTAGAGAAACCAACGGTGTAGGCCACCTGGGTGACGTTGATTTTCTGCTCACGCAGCAGACGGGCAGCTTGCTCCAAGCGGATGTTACGCAGGAACTCGCTGGTGGAGATACCTGTCATCTCCTTCATCTTGCGGTGCAGCTGAGCACGACTGATACCTACCTCCTGTGTCAGCATATCGACATTGAAATCGCTGTCAGAGAGGTTCTTGTTGATGGCCTTCATGATACGCTCCATCAGCAGCTCATCGTTACCCTTGACCTCAGGCTGTTCGACCTTATCGGCCTGCAGTTGTGCACCAGTATATTTACCCTTCAGGCGCTGACGGCCCTGCAACAGGTTCTCGATGTTCAGGTGCAGCTCCTCCATATTGAAGGGCTTGGCCAGGAAGGCATCGGCACCACGTTCCAGTCCTTCAAGACGGTTGCCGACATCGGCCATTGAGGTCAGCATAATGACAGGGACATCGCTGATGTTGATATTGGTCTTAATCATGCGGAGCATCGTGAAGCCGTCCATCTCGGGCATCATGACATCGCTGATAACGAGGTCATAGCGATTCTCGGGAGCAGCGGCAAGCAGTTCCTTGAGGCCCTCACGACCGTTGGGACACAGATGGAACTTGTAATAGCGTCCCAGTTCGGTGGAGATATAGTTGCCAATTTCGGCATCGTCATCGACGATGAGCACACGATACTTGGTAGAGCCACTGACAGCAGGCTTGCCATCGGCAGTAATCGGCTGGGCATCCGATGTCTCCACAATCTGTTCTATCTCCTCAGGTGCGAGGTGAGCATTGCCGAGAGGCAACGTCACGGTAAAGACGGAACCACGCTGGCCATCGGTGCGGTTGTGGGCATCAATGGTGCCATGATGCAAATCGACAATCATCTTACAGAGATTCAAGCCGATACCGGTACCCTTAATCTTCAGACGCTGGGCATTTTCGCCCTGATAGAAGCGGTCGAAGATGTGCTTCAGACTATTCTCATCGAGGCCAACGCCATTATCGGTAACACGAAGGACGGCATTGTTGTCTTCGACAGCCAGACTGACGACCACTTCACCATTCTCAGCTGTGTACTTGAAGGCATTCGACAAGAGATTGGAGACAACCTTATCGAACTGGCTGCGATCCACCCAGACATCGAGCTGTTTCAGATTGCCACTGTCGAGACGGAAGTTAAGATGGCGTTCCTGAGCGCCATACTCATACATCTTACAGATACCACGGACGAAGGATACCATCTCCGTCTGCTGACAATGCAGATGCATCTGCTGCTTGTCGATTTTACGGACGTCGAGAATCTGATTGACGAGGTCGAGGATTCGCTTCGCGTTACGCTCAATGGTATCAATGGGAGCCTTCAACTGCTGGCTAGTAGCCGTCGGCTGCTCAGTACACAGTGCCTTCAGCTTCTCCAGCGGGCTCATGATGAGCGTCAGCGGAGAACGGATATCGTGCGTAGCGTTGATGAGGAACTTCATCTTCTCCTCATCGAGTCGCTGGTAAGTACGACGGCGATAGGAATAAGCCATTGAGCCAATCAAGGCCAAGAAACCTAATATATATATAATGTACGCGAGGGTGGAGCGATACCAAGGCGGTGTCACCACAACGGTAACCGACTTTACGGGCGAATATTCGCTACCCTGACAGGCACGCACATCAATATGGTAGGTTCCGGGCTGCAACTGCGACAAGGTAATGCCGTTCTGTCCCTCGCCATTGGCCAGCCACTCGCCACCATTGACGCGATACTCGAAGACGGCATTCATGGCATCCTCATAGTTCAGCTGCGAGAAAGCCATCGTAATGGTATGGTCAAGATAGCTGACCTTGAAACGGTCGCTTTGTGAGATATCACGGTCGGTAACCTCAACGCCATTCAGAACGGTGTTGGCGCTGACAGGGCTATTGCCAGCGATAAAGCCGACAAGCCTCAACGTGTCGAGACCTGCACTCTGCTTCTTGACACGACTGGGCGAGAAGACGGTCAGACCGTCGTTCTGTCCGAAGTAAACCACGTCCTCATCGGTATGCATACCCACGCCGTAGAGATACTCCTTCTGCATCAGTCCGTTGCCATTGATATGACCGACAAACGTATGACGCTTCATCGAATACTGCCAGATGCCAGTCGAAGTGGAGCACCAGATGTCGCCGTCATTAGACTGTACGATGTAACTGATGACCTTGTTACGCAACTGCTCGCTGCCAGGGAATGGCTCGGCCTTGCGCGTCTTACGGTCGTAAAGGTAGAGTCCCCTCTCGGTGCCGATGGCAATAGCGCCATCAAGACTCTTTCCGCCAGGCAGTTTTCCTGAGCGCAACTCGCAGACCTCATAGCAGACAACGCCATCGAGCAACGTGTTCCAGCCCTGAGAGAGGAAATTATCGGTACGCGGGTCGTAACACGACACACCAGAAGCAGTACCCATCCAGATAAGTCCCTGACGGTCGTTCGACAATGCCATAATCCAGTTGTTACAAAGTCGTCCGCGTCCCTTGTCCTGCTGCGAGAAATTCAGATTGCGCAGGTCGCCAGTAGCAGGATTATAGATACACAGTCCTCGTGAATAGACGGAGATATAGAGATTGCCGGCAGCATCGGAGGTCATATCGTTGAAACGGTCGCAGTCGAAGACAAATTTCCGTTCAGAACGGCCTGTCGATGGGTTATAGGCAAAAAGGGCATCGTCAGTGCCTATCCAATAGCGGTGCTGACGGTCACGATAGATAAACTCCACAGCCTCAGGAGCAGCAGGATGAGCCACCACCTTGCCATCCTTGTTGAAGCCATAGACGCCTACACCCTGAACGGTACACCAAACCAAGCCGCCATCGCCCTCACAGACCGACGACACAGGCGAGCCGAGACGAAGGCCCTGACCCTCAAAACTCCAGCAACTGAACTGTAACGGACGCTGAGGAACCATGAGCAAGCCCTTACGATCGCAGCCCAGCCACAGGTTACCTCTGCGGTCGAAGATGGCTGCACTGACTTTCGCCGTGTAGGGGTCGATGCCGAAGGCATTGATAGAGACAGGCTCCAGGCGACGCTGGTGAGTGCCGACAACACGACAGACGCCCTTTCCGCGCGTACCTAAATATAATACGCCGGTCTGGCTGACAGCCGCCTTGGTAAAGACCACATCATTCTGAACCATCGAACCGAAGTCTATGTCGATAACGCCCATCTTACCATTATGGTAGGACATCAGACCATGCTGACAAAGAACAATCAGCTCGTCGCCAAACTGAATGAACTCCAGCGGACTGCCCATCACAGAGCGGAACGACTCTACTTTAGCGCCGTTAAGCATGTATATTCTATCATCGAAACCAGCCTTCCAGAGACGGCCGCGACTGTCTTCTGCAAAAAGGTTGAAATAATCGTCGGTTCCAGGGAACTTAAACTGATGCAGCTTGCCGTCGTCAGAGAGTGTAAAGGCACCATAGCCAGACGTACCGATGAGAATGGTACCATCCTGACGCTGGAGAATAGAGCTGACACGCGGTTTCCACCCGTTAGGGAAGCTATAATGTACGAAACAGCGTTTGGCAGAATCGTAGCGGTCAAGGCCATGATTGGTTCCTACCCAGAGACGACCCTCGCGGTCACAGAACAGCTTAACAACCACATTAAAGCCCAAAGACTTAGGATTGTCATCATCATGAAGGAAGGACGTGAAACGGTAGCCGTCGTAACGATTCAATCCGTAATCGGTTCCAACCCAGACAAAGCCTTGGCGATCCTGACAAATGGTTGAGATAAGACTGCTGGAGAAACGGTCTGACGGAAGGAACGTTCCCGTCTGTGCAGACACATAGACAGCAAGAATTGTATTAATAAAAAGTAGTAATAGTCGTCTCATTTTTGGTAAAACCTCGTTAGTTCCTGCAAAGGTAACACTTATTTACGAAACAACCATCATTTTCTCTGTTTTTTTTTATTTTTATATAAAACACGGTGGCCGATATTCTCATACAGGCCACCGTGCGCATTAGTTTTACCAAAACTAATATACAACAAAAATTGACTACTAACTACTAACTAATAACTATTAATATCTACTTTTCATCGTTTTCTGCTGCAAAATTAGATATTTCTTTTCATTTTTATTTTCACAGATGTTTCGTTTCCTTACATTTTAGGCTCATGGAAGCGGAAGATACCAATTCTGTGGCTCCATGAGCAAAGAACGCAAGTCGTTATCTGCTTTTCCGCTACGACGACTGATGGGGTCGGCCAAATAAGCGGGATCATTGCGACGCAGAGCCACACGCAACAAATCGTAGAAACGATTTCCCTCGAAAGCACCCTCAAGAGCCATCTCGTTGATAATCATATCCTCGACCAGCGGAATCTGATAGCTGACAGTGTCAGCATAGGTAGCCAGCGAGTCGGCAGGCATGGGCAACACGAAGTAGGGATTAGCATGGCTGTCGCCAGAACCAAAGGAGTGGATACCCAGGGCCTCGCGCTGAGGGAAGACATTCTCATCGAAGGAGATGAGGGTGCCGGCCTTAGCCTGCTCCGTACTGTCAACATGCTCATCGAAGTTATCCTGGCAAACACCATATTTCAGCACAACCATTGCCGACTGCGGCAGTCCAGCACGGTTGAGGGCCTCAGCATAGCGCAGGTAAACCATCGAACGACGATAAACGGGCACCATACCACTCCACAGCTTCTTGATGGTCTGTGTCTCATCGTTATACTCAGAGTACTCATCCTTGCCCTGAGAAGACAGTGAGTAGTTGGAGCAGAGGCGCAGGTCGCCGGCATAGATATCGTCCATGAGTCCCGTCTTCTTAGCGAAGATAGTGTCGATTCTGATGCCAGAATTTACCTCGAAGCAATAGGTCTGTGCTGCCGACAGGCTACGCATGGCTGACGATGGCTTCAACTGGAAGTAGCGGTAGTTCTCGTTGGTGGAGTTGTAGATATTCGGCAGGTCGCTGACAACACCGTCGAAAACGCGGCTTTCCATCGGGATGAAGCAAAGCACCTCGTTGTTATCGGTCACCGAGTAGGAACGGTTAGGATTCACCAACTCCGTGGCGTTGGGCCATGTGCTGCGAGAAGTGCGCAAGGTGATAGGCTTCTTATCGTAGGTCAGATAGTCGTGATACCAACGGGCAGCCTCCTCATAGCGTCCCGACCAGAGGCAGAGGTCGCCAAGGACAACACGCATCGGAAGGAAGAACTGCTGCGGATTCATACCATTATGAGTGGTATAGGTAGGCAGTTCAACACCAACATAGTCTTTCAGGTCATTGATAAAGAACTCACAGATTTCATCAATGCCGACACGCGGACCATTCATAGCATTACGGGCCTCGACCTCCGTCATAAGCGGCTTTGTCACGAGAGGCACCTTACCATAGTTGATGGCCAGCTGCAGATAAGTCCATGCACGGAAAGACTTGACAACGGCATACTCATTGATAAAGAGCTGAACACCGCGACGCATCATAGCCGTATCGGCATGTGCCAGGAAATAGTTGCAGTTATTGATGACGGCATAGTAGTCGCTCACCTCATTGTACTTATTCTCCTTGGAGAAGTCGAAGGCCGACAGGCGCTTCAAGTCGGCCGAAGCCGCTGCGGTAGTAGCCACCAGGTCGCCACGTGTCTCACCAAGGATAACGGTGCGGTCAGCTATCTGCTGCAGTTTATTCACAATGCCCATCACGCTGTAAACGGAGTCCGTGGTGTGATCCAGTGTGTTGTCCTTCTCGAACTCCACCAAATCAGAACTGGTCTCCAGCATATCAGCGCATGATGAGTATAATAAAGGTAAAAGGGCAAAAAGGTAAAAGGGTAAAAAGCCTTTAGCCATATTCCTTACCTTATACATTATTGTCGTATTCATCTTCGTTTTACTTTTTTAGTTTTTACTTTTTACCTTTCCATTAGAGGTTGATATTCACGCCAACAGAGAAGGAGCGTCCGGCAGAAAGCAGACCGCGGTCGATACCCTGCGAAAGGACACTTCCGGCCATTGCACAGTCGGGGTTGCTACCGAGATAGCGTGTCACAGTGAAGAGATTCGAAGCGTTAGCCCAGACGGTGAAGCCCTGAATATAAGTGCTCTGCAGGGGCTGGTAGTAACTCAGTGTGACAGAACTGAGGCGCAGATAGCTGCCGTCCTCAATCCAACGGTCGCTGAAGCGGCTGTTGCCCATCGGGTCATTGTAGTTGGCACGAGGAATGTCGGTCACCTGTCCTTCCGTATTCCAGCGACGGTTCACAGCCGTTGTCTGGTTGAGGAAATATTTACCACCCTCAAGGAGTGAGCGCTGGTAGTTATAGACATCGTTGCCGAGCGAATAGTCGAAGACAGCCGAGAGCGTTAGGTTCTTCCAGTTCAGCTTGGTGTAGATGTTACCATAGATGTCGGGATTGGGATTGCCAATGATACTACGGTCATCATCATTGATCTCGTGGTTGCCATCGAGATCGTCGAAACACATATCACCGGCAGCAAAATAGGCCTTATCGCCATTGGTCTTTACAATGTAGTAGCCATCCTTCTCGGCATCACCAGAAGTTGCATAGACGCCCTTGGTGCGCCAGCCATAGAAGACGCCGACGGGCTGTCCCACCTGGGTAAGGACGCTGGCGCCGTAGATATCGGTCTCAAAGGCACGGTCGTTGTCGGGCAAAGCCGTCACCTTATTATTATAGTGACCGGCCGAAGCACCCAACTCCCAACGGAAATCACGCAGATTCAGCACCTTCACGCCAGCCTTCACGTCAAAGCCGGCATTCTCCAGTTTACCGCCATTGCCCCAATTCTGCTGCAGGCCACTGGTCCAGGCCAGCTGGTTAAGCGTCAGGAGATTGTCGGTCCAGCTCTTAAAGACGTTCAGACGGACATTCAAGCGGTTGTTGAAGAAGTTGCCTTCCAGACCTGCCGTCAGACGACGTGTTGTCTCCCACTGCAACTCGGTGTTGCCGATGTTACCAATGGAGAGGCCTGTCACCGTGCTCTTCAGCATACGGTGTGACACGAAGTAAGAACGGGCAGCCGTCGGATCGATATCATCGTTACCACTCTCGTCATAGCCGAGACTGAGACGCAGGTAGTCGATACCAGGGGTACCGGCGAGCCAGCTTTCATTGCTCATAACCCATGCAGCCTCAAGGCTGGGGAAGAGTCCCCACATGACGCCACCGATCTTCAGACCGTTGCCGGCATCGCCGAAACGCGACGAAGCATGGGCAGAGATACCGCCATTCAGGTAGTAACGTCCAGCATAGTTATAGTCGCCTACAGCATACCACTGCATCTCGCGTGTCTTATCCTCGGCACCGTCGGTATCGGGGAACATGAGGTTAGCGTTCATGTTCGGAGTCTTGTCGTTACCGGTGTTATAGCCACGCTGCGAGGTCAGGGAATAGTCGCTGTTCTGGTAGCGGAAGCCACCCTTGACGCCAATATTGTGTGCACCATAGCGATGCTCCCATGTCAGACGTGTATCGCTCAAGACGATGGTCTGTCGAGAAGCCATACTCTGCGCAATATTCTGCAGCTTCGTGTCCTCGTCCAGTCCGTCGATAACGAACTCAGGCACTCCTTTGTAGGGGAGATAGTAGTTCTCGTTGGTATTGACGAGCGACAGTGCGAAGTGCTCGCTCAAATGGAGATTTCTGTTAAGGCGATAGTCAGGTGTCACCGAGAACACGATGAGACGATTACCCATCGAGTTACGGTTCTTACCCTCACCCTCTCTCAGGATTCCCAGCGGGTTAGCCAGGCGTCCACGTCCCTGGAACATGCCCTCAAGATAGTCGTCGGCCTCAGCCAGATAGTGACTAATATTTCCGCCCTTGTCATAGGCGTATGGTGAGAGGAACGGTGACTTCGTCAGACCGATGAAACCTGGCGAAGTGATGACACCCGAAAGAACAGACTCAGGAGCACCGTCATCGCGCAGTTCACGGTCAACATCACTATAGGAGGCGTCGAAACGTACATCGAGTGAGCGGGTGATGGAGATATCAGAGTTCAGACGCATATTGAAACGCGAGAAACTGTTCTCCTTCAGTGTGGCATTACCCAACGAATAGCCTACCGACAGGTTATAGGAGGCAATGTTATCACCACCCTGCACGTTGATGCCGTAGTTCTGCGAGAAGGCATTCTCGTAAACCTGATCCACCCAGTCGGTATTGTTGTGATACTGGTTATAATAGAAATAGGTAGGATCAGCATTCAGGAACTTCATTCGTCCCAGGCTGCTGGTCTTGTCCGACAACAGCTCAGTAGCGTAGAGTCGGTAGTCCTCAGCACCCATCATCTCCGGCAGACGGGGCAGAAGCTCATAGCGTCCGTTGATGGTGACATCAATCTTCGTTGCCATCGACTTATTGCGCTTGGTGTGAATCAGGACAACGCCATTGGCGCCCTTGGCACCATAGAGAGCCGTTCCATTCTTTATCACCTCGACACGCTCAATATCGTTGACATTAAGGTTCATGAGCAGGTTGTTAAAGTAACCATCGTGAAGCATCTCACGGCCGTACTGCATATCCAGCTGCACACCATCGACAAGAACTAGCGGCTGAGCATTTGACTTCAGCGAGTTGATACCATTGATGAGCATCAGATTTCCCATGCCAGGGATGCCTCCATGAGCCACCGAGCGCATGTCAGCGCCCAGCTGCTGCTGTATCAACGGGTCAATGCTGGCCACCGAGGTATTGGCAAAGTTCGTGGCATCGGCACTCTGCGTGGCGGTGGTCACCGACTTATAGGTAGAGGTGAAGGCATCGCTATAGAGCTTCGCGTTGGCCTCTCCGTTGGTGATGGCACGCTGAATAAGTCCGTAGCCATCCACACGCATAGACACCGAAGTGACATAGTCGGGAGTCTTCAACTCGTAACGACCGTTCTCGTCGGTCATGGCCGTATAGCGTGTCTCGCCATAGGCAGCCACGATGACACCAGCCAGGGGCTGTCCCGTAGCCGCATCAACGACCTGACCCGTCACGGCCTTCAGACGACTGGTATTCGCCATCGTCTTTTCCTGCGCTGTCAACGAAGTAGCTGACAGCAGCATAAGGGCTGATATGATATATGTTTTCATTGCTTTTCGGTTTTAGAGGTACGGGGACGGAGATAGATGCAGTCCAGATACATCTCGCGGCTGAAGCGTGATGTCTCACGGCCACTGATGCTACACGTCAGTTTCACGCTAGCCTTGATATCTGTCTGACCATAGTTACATGTGGGGAAACGGAAAGCCTCGGCCAAGACGATGGTATCGACTCTTTCGGGATCACTCTGGAATACGGTGTTGCCGCAGTCGTAGGTCTGGGCATTTCCTTTTTCATCGACATAGTTAATAGCCGCCTTGAACTTCGTCGGCTTCAGGCTGGCTGTCTCCGGATCGACGATGGTCTTCGGCAGAACGATGGCGCAGACGTCATAGGTGCCGCTGAGTGTATTGTTGACGCGGAAGGTCAGCTGCCAGTTCGCTGTCGAGGAGGTCGGCATGATACGCAGATAAGCACCTTCCGAGATGCTGTCAGCCTCAGCACGGCGTCCGTTATAGTTACAGTCTTTCTCCTCAACGATGAGTGCTGTGGACTCAGCCTCGCTCCAGAGCTCCTTGAAGTAAGTCTCCTCAGGTGTAAAGGGCCACTCCTGCTGCTGGTAGATGATACCATTGCTGCAATTGATAGCCTGGGCACCATACAGGATACCTCCGGGCTCAAAGGGCTTGTAAGAACGATGCCACTGGGGATAGTGACGATCGTACTGCACAGAAATGAGCGAGTCCTTGGGAGCCTTCTGAAGTGTCATATTGAAAACGGCATCGTCCAGCAGGGCACGTGTGGTATAGAGGCGCTGCAAAGAGTCGCTGCGCTGCACCTTGGCATCGAAGACGAAGTAGTTGACAGCCTCATCATAGGCACGCTGCCAACCAGCCTCCGTGGGAGCCACCACCCAATAGGTAGAGTCCTCACGATTCAGATAGCCAATCTTCTCGAGGATGCGGTTACGCTCGATGACGACAGAATCGACATAAATACGCTCACCCTCAACGATTCCATTATAAACAGAGGCATCGGCATCGAAGTAGTCTTCCTCAAACGAGCGCAACAGGTTGCCGATAACCTTGAAATTGTCATCGTCACAGAAGTTTTCATAGATACTGCGGCGATAGGGCAACGGCTCAGCGGCGACATGAAGAACGCCATTCTTGGCATGGACATTCTGGGCATTCAGCGTGACATCCAGAATCTTTCCATTAGTAAAATCAGCACGCTTGCTATTGAGCAGACGCACCATGCTGGGCTCGTTCTGCATCGAGCTGAGCGAACGTGCGATGTGATTCTGTACAAACGACTTCTCGACAATGGAGTCGCCCTGATTGGTCTGTACCAACTGTAAGAGCTGCGCCTTGTCAAAGGTTCCATTAACGGGAGCCACAACGGTGAACGACTGTCCGCCGTCCAACAGGTCAGCATAGCTGACGGGCGTCTTCTTGTGCATACGGAACATCTTCGTCTCCTTGAGGACCTCGCAGAAATCGCTCAGCTGCGGGTTGGCCTGCAACTGCTGCCAAAGCGTCAGGTTGCTGCCGACAGCCTCTCCTTCGCCCTCATAGTGGTCGTTCCACTCGGCACAGCCGGTGAGCACAGCTGTCATGCAGCAGCACACGGAACCGGCCATGATATATTGTTTGATTCTTTTAGTAATCATAATTATCAATTTTCAATTGTCAATTATCAATTGGTTAGTGTGTATCCTCACCAGTGGGACTGCCATAGACACTCTTCGGACACAGCTCGATATAGTCGAACGACCAGTAGCAGAGGCGGTCCTCAAGTACCTGACGGCAACGCAGGTAGTAATCCTTATTCTCGTCCAGATAGCGTGTATCCAGGATACGGCGCAGATTCCAGTTGTTGGCACGCAACGGTGTGCTAGCACCAGAACCTGCCTTATAGCTGTCCATACCCTTCATATAGCCGTGGTTACGCATTGCCTTGTCGTTGGCGAGATTCTCTTCCTCATCGTCGGTATCTTCGGTCCAACCGATACGCGGATCGGTACCATAGACACGAAGGTCAACGGGAATGCCGCAAGGCTCGTTGTTCAGGTAGAACTGTACGACACCACGCTCCTGACCGACAGTATAGCCGAGACGAATCTCATAAGTACCGGCAGGTACGGGAGGCAGTTTGAAGGTGACGTCGAAAATACCACTGATACAAACGGCGTTTGCCTGCCATGAGTTCCAATAGTCCACATCAGTATGCACACCAACGTAAGCATCGGTACCGCGGACTGTCCAATCGGCAATATAGTTATTGCGGAAGCCTGTCAGCTTATCGTCATTTACAGCATAGCGACGGGCATTGCTGTTCATGAAGTCGGGACTCAACGTTGTAGCATCGATACGCATACGGCAGTTGAGAACCTGCTCGCGAACCGTTTTATTATAAGAGATAATATCATCGATGTAGTAATAGACGCCGTTCTGAGCATTCTGGTTGGAAGAGCCTGACTCGGAAGATGACAGGACCTTGGCACCACGAACAGTGTACTTATCCTTCAGGCCCTTACGGTTGATGAACAAACCGGCAGCCGGGTCACAGAAGCGCATGATACTATGAGGCATCATGGTCTCGAAATAGTCATCAGCGTCAGCCAGATTGGTCAGCCAGCAGCCCTCACGCAAGCCTTTGGCACCGCAGATCATGTTATACAGGCACTGGCGGTTGATGAGGTGGTAGCTGACGAAGCGGTTCAGCGGGTTACGACGATCCTTAGGGTTGTCATCGTAGAGACCGGCATCCTCGGGATAGACGACATCATAGATACTCTTGGCATAGGCCTTCAGGTCATCGATGGTATAGATCTTATAGCGATGATAAACGGAGTCGGGCTCCACAAAGGCCGTGTACTTGAAGTAGCGTCTCTCGGGCCAATACGAGTCTGTCCAGTCACGTCCACCAGAGACACAGCGCACGAGGACACCATTATAGAGGGAGTCAAGACTCTTCTTGTCGGAGCCCCACTTATAGGTCTCGTCAATATTACGCATCAGCGAGTCGGCCATACCGGTCAGACGCAGTGCCTGCGTGAAAATGGTCAGTGTCGAGTCTTTCTCCATCAGGTCGGGCAGCATATTACTGCTTCGCACGATGGGACGATTCAGGAAGTGCACAACACCGTTGGTGACGGAGTCGTCGTACTCAATCATCCTCGAAGTCTTGTTGATGTAATAGACAAGGGCGTTGTTATTGGTAACATCTGAGTCAACCGACAACGTCACAGGCCTGTCGTCCATATTCAGGTTGGGGAAGTCACCGTCGCCCACGAAGTCGGTGGTGAAGGTCGTTCCCAACCTTATTATATGCATACGCGCGAGGGTATCACACATTTCAGTTGGTATCTCATCCAGACTATGGTAGCCGTTCTCGGTGAGATAGTACTGAATAGCCTCGTTATTGAGGGCAAAGACGGTATAGTTACCGTAGGTTGCCAGCATTGAAAAATAGGGAGTGCGCTTCAGAATGGTGATGAAGTCCCCTACCCTGTCGCTATTAGCCTCCAAGAGCTGTGCGGCAGTCATCTTGCTAGCCTGGTAGTAGTTCTGGGGAACATCGTCGTCGTTATCGACACAACTCGTGGCGACAGCGGCAATACCACAGCACATCATACCAGCCAGCAGTAAATGTTTTATGCTTTTAGTAATCATAATCTTCAATAATCTTTTATCTGTTACTTCGTCAGTTCCGTATTTTCACCCTTGTTGAAGGCAGGATTCTGCTTCAGCAGCTTGTTCACCTTCAGCTCCTTCTTGGCATAGGGGAAATAGATGTAGTTGGGGTCCGACAGCTTAATCTTAATGACATTAGCACCCTCCAGGTACTTCTTCGAGGCATAACCAGTGAGACGGCGGGTGTTGCCATCACGACGAGCCCAGCGCACGAGGTCATACCAGCGCTTACCCTCGAAGAGGAACTCACGCTGACGCTCGTCAATGAGCAGGTCTTCCATCTTAGCCTTGGTCTGTACATAGTTCTCAGCCTTCAGCGTATCACTGCTCAGCGCTGCCTGGGTGATACCAAGGGCACGTTTGTTCAGACGGTTAATCAGCAGGAAAGCATTCATCAGGTCGCCACCATCACGTTCAATCTCAGCCTCAGCCTTGATCAGGATAACATCGCTGAGACGATAGATAATCCAGTTGGCATCTGAGGAAGAGCGGCGCTGTGCCTGAAGACGCAGGTCGTTCATTGTACGGATGTTCTGTGTTGTAAAGTCAACGTCGTTACGGGTGTACTTCACAATAGCCGTACTGGAGTTGCTGGTCTGCATGGCCTCATAGGCACGGCAGTCCTTAGCTTTGAACAGTTCGTTGGTGCCCTGCGGCACATTCTCAAAGAGGAAGGTAGCAGCTCCCAGGTTTCCGAGCACATTGTTACGGTTGCCATAGTAGGAGTTAACCCATGAATTCTCTGCGCCTTGGTTCTCGCGATAATAAATCTCAAAGATACTCTCGAAAGAGTTACCCTTGCCAAACGTCTCGTTATAGGACTCACCACAGGTTGTGCTACCATTGGAGCGCTCCATAATCAAGGGGATACCATCATAGAGTTCAATCTTATCGAGCTTACCTTCGCGGTCGAGCATCTCCTGATACTGCTGACGCTTGAAGTCAAGGACAAGGTCACAGTACTTGATGGCATTGTCGTAATCGCCCTTCCACAAGTAGAGGTCAGCCAACAGCGTATAAGTGAACCAGCGTGTAACACGGCTGGAGTTCTGATAGGCACTGGGGCTGTCGTCTCGATAGTAGCGGCGTACAGCGTCATCTTTCACCATTTCAAGGTTCTCGATGAGAGAGTCGAGCACGGCATTGAACGGTGTAGCGGGCAGGACATAGTTCTGCGAGTCGTCAATACTGGGCATCGTAGTATAAGGTACGTCACGGAACGTACGAATCAAATAGAAGTAACAGAGGGCACGCAGTGTCGATACCTCCGCGATGTTGGCACGCAGCTCGTCGTCCGTGTAGTTCGGGTCGAGAGCAGCCACTCTCGGTGCATAGTAACAAACAGTGTTACAGCGGTTAATGACGGTATAGAACTTAGACCAGTCACTCATGGAGTTCGACTCCAGGATATTCTCCTTGAGGATCTCGCTAATCTCGTTGGAGACGTTAGAGCCTGCAACCATGTTGTCGGAGCGCAACTCACCCCAGACACCCATGCGCTGCTGCACATCGCTGTTCTGCAGGGCCTCATAACAGCTGTTGACAACACTGTTAACGTCGGCCTTCTCCGTCCAGAAGTTCTCAAGCACCACCTCATTCATCGGCAGGATGCTGAGGAAGTCGTCACAGCTGGTAAGCGCTATGCTAAATGATACAGAACAAATGACAAACGACAGTTTCGTCAATTGTTTTTTGATATTCTTGGTAATCATAACTATCAATTTTCAATGATCAATTAGAATGATATAGTAACGCCTCCGGTAAACGACTTAGCACGGGGAGTCTGGGCATTATCGGTAACAATACCAAAACCGCCATAACCCACCTCAGGGTCAGAACCAGAGTATTTCGTCAGACAGAACAGGTTGTTGGCCGAGACGTAGAGGCTGACCTGAGAGAGGCCCCAGCGCTTAATCATCTTCGGATCAAGAGAGTAACTGACCTGCGAATAGTTCAGACGAATGAACGAACCGTCTTCGACAAAATGGTCGGAGCCGAGCCAGTTGTAACCATACTGATAGAGTGCACGGGGAACCTCGGTAATGTCGCCCTCAACACGCCAACGCCAGTTGACGGCGCGGCTCTGGTTGTTGATGGAGTACATATTCTCTACGTTCATACGTGCTTTATTGATAATCTTATTACCATAGCGGAAGTTGAACTGGTTGTTCCACATCAGGCGTCCCCAACGGAGCTTGAAGCCGAAACCACCAGTAATCTTCGGCAGTGACGAGCCGAGATAGACAATATCGAGCTCGTTAATCTGACCGTCGTGGTTGATGTCCTCGTATTTGGCATCACCGCCACGGAACTCATAGTCAACAGAACCGACACAAAACATGACGGGCTTGGGCTGTCCGTTCTCGTCGAGAATCACGATATCATTCTCATCGCGAGCGACAGGAGCATCGGGACCGCTGACGCCGGGCACCTCCTCGGGGCTGTATTCCGAGTACTGATAAACGCCCTTGTAGCGGAAACCATAGATACTACCGAAAGCACGGTTCAGCTCAACACGTGTCAGGTACGAGCCATTACGGCGGTCAAACTCATTGTTCAGAGTGGCCAGACAGGTCTCGTCCATAGCAGTGATCTGGTTCTTGTTGTTAGCGAAGGTGACGTTGAAGTCGAGGGCCACCTTGCCGATTCTCACGATGTTGTTACCATTGAGGTTGAACTCCCAACCGATGTTCTTCATGTCACCAACATTCTGATAGGCCAGTGTGGGGAAGCCCGATGATGAAGGAATACCGCGGTTGCTCATCAGCAGATGGCTGGTGTACTGGCGATAAACCTCGACATTACCGGTGAAGCGGTCGTTGAAGAAACCGAAGTCGGTACCCAGGTTATAGGTCTCCTTCTGTTCCCACTGGAGGTTGCTCAGACGGATATTAGAGGGATAGACACTACCCTCACCCATATAGCCGGAGCCATATGTGTACTTACTGAAGTACAGGTAGCCACCACCCGGAGGGTTACCTACGATACCCCAACCCGGACGAACGGAGAGCATCGACACCCAAGGCAGGGCCTTCTTGAACCAAGGTTCCTTGCTGATGTTCCAACGCAGTGAGAGTGCAGGGAAGGTACCCCAGCGCTTGTCGTCACCGAAACTGGTGTTACCATCGCGACGGACAGAGAGGTCGGCCATGTAACGTCCCTTGTAGGCGTAGTGTGCCGAGTAGGTGAAGTAGATGCTTCGGCCCTGACCGCTGCTGGTTGACATACCGCTAATGATAGCATCGGCAGCAGGGCTTTGGATGGTTCCAGAAGGCAGGCCCCATGACGAGGTGTTCTGCGATGACGACTCGCTGCTGTTCATCTGTCCACGGAGCATCATCGTCAGCATGTGGTCCTTGTTCTTGAACGCCGGCGTGAAGGTCAGCGTGTGTGTCGTCGTAATACCGAGGTTCTTGCTCGAGTTCGACGTTGTGCGGTTACTCGACGAGTTGTTATAGCCCGACGTGCTCAGCGACAACGGCATAAACTGGTCACCATACTGGTTGGAGATATTGAACACCACCTTGCCCTCATACGACAGGCGGGTCTTGTCGTCCTCCAGTCCCAGGAGGTTATAGCGCAGCTTGAACTCTGGCGAAATGCTGTAGCTCGTACTGATGTTCTTGGCCTCGTAAGCCAGAGCGATGGGGTTCTGGTTGCTCAGCTGGTCACGCAACTGATCCGACACCGTCGGCAGCATGGTGTAGAACTCACTGAGGTCATTACCCTCACGGTCCTGCTCATATATAGATAGGTTCGGCATGCGCACGAAGGCGATACCAAGCAGACCGCCGGCATTCTGGTGGTTCTTCGTGTAAGTCAGCGAGATGTTCGTCTCAATCTTGATGCGGTCAGAGACGAAGTAGTCGAGGTTCACACGCGACGAGAAGCGGTCGAGCTGCTGCTCAATGATAGAACCCGTCTCGTGGTCGTAACCGGCACCGATACGGAAGTTAGCCTTCTCACCACCACCACTCAGTGAGAGGTAGTGGTTCTGGCGCCAACCGGTCTTCTTGACAGCTGCCAGCCAGTCAGTATTGTTGTTATACATCTCATACTCAGGGAAGCTGGGATCGTAGTTGATCTCGGGAATATCACTCTTGGCGTCACTCATCGAGGGGTTGAAGAACTCCTCCTTGAGCAACATCGTGTATTCGTCACCGTTCAACATCTTGTAGCCCATCGGCTGGTAAGTGCCAGTCAGACGATAGCTGTACTGCACACGCGTCTTACCACGGGCACCACGCTTGGTCTTAATCTCGATGACACCATTCGAACCCTGCGAACCCCAGATAGCGGTTGCGGCAGCGTCCTTCAGCACAGAGATGCTCTCAATGTCCTCGGGGTTGATGTTCAGCAGTTCGGCGAACTTCTCATCGTTGGCGCTGTTGAAGTCGAAGTTATCGACTTTCAGCACGTTACCATCGACAACAATCAGCGGTTCACTCGAACCATTGATACTCGACACACCACGCAGACGCATCGATGTACCGGCACCGAGGTTACCAGAGTTGGCCACGATATCCAGACCGGCGATACGTCCCTGCAGGGCCTCATCGACGGTAGTGAAGGCCAGACCCTCGAACTCTTTCATATCAATACTCTGACGGGCTGTCGAAATCTCATCCACGGGAATGGCGAGACCTGAGCCCTGTGCCTTCTTCGTTGACGTGACGGTCACCTCACGAATCTGTGTGGCGTCCGACATCTTAATCGCAAACTTCGTCTTGTTGATTGGCAGCGTCACGGTCTTATAGCCTACAAACGAGACGCGCAGCTTATCCTTCGGATTCTTCAGTTTGAAGGAGAAGTTACCGTTCATGTCGGTCACAGCAGAAGCGACGATACGGTTGGAGGCATCAACCTCGACGACATTGGCCATCAGCACGGGTCCCATGTTGTCGGTCACCGTACCACTGATGATGTCGCCGGCCTTTTGCGCTATTGCGGAGAAAGGTAAAAAGACAAATAGGTAAAAGGGTAAAAACCATTTTACCGCCTTTTTGGCCTTTGCGGAAGTTATTCTCTTCATAAGTATATTCATAGCTTTACTTTTTTACTTTTTTGCCTTTTTACTCTACCAGCAAGGGTCTGTCAATCAGGTGGATAACAGCCGAAGAGCTTGTCTCCAGCATGGTAGCCCTGGCAGGATCGGAACCCTGATAGATGTACTCGCGAGCCTGCAGGTTGTAGAGCTCGGGATTGCTGGTAACGACATGGTGAGTGGTCTTGTTGACCTTATCCACCTCGTCCTGAATGGTCAGCTGGTCGTTGGTGAGCGTTGCCTTCAAACGATAGAAACGCTCGGTATTCGGATTCAGCTGGCCTGTCTCGTAGTCACCGCTCTCAGGAGTAGCACCGATGAAGAGGGCATTATCCTGAATGTGATACTTCACGAATTCAGCAATCTTTGCAATCGCCTCCTTACGGGCTTTCAGTTCCTCATCGCTCACCTCGACGTCAGCGTCCTCGTCCCAATCGACGACAGGCAGCTTGCCTGCAGCCTGCAATTCTTCGATGCTCTCGTTGGTGGGCACGTAGATGGTGTAGTGATAGGTATTAAAAATCGACACGTTAGTGCCACCGCAGGCATTCTTGCCCGGCTCATGAATCTCCTCGAAGATACCGCTGATATCCATCAGCTCCAGGAATTTCGAGAACTCCTCATGAGCAGCCAGCACGTCGCGTACTGTCATACGCGTACCTAAGATAGGTTGGTTCTCCAGGATATAGGTCTTACCATTACCACCCTTCGTCTGGTCATAGATGAAGCTGACGGGGATAGGGTTGCCCTCGTTCACCTGATAGCTGCCCTCAACGGTCATACCGTCGGCCCCGTTCTTGACGTTCTTGACGCGCAGTTCCGTACCGCCCTTCGTACGATAGAACTCATGGCCGTCCTCCACGTCGCCGATAACGATGTGTGTATCGAGGATATCACGCAGACGGTTCACAATCACATCGTGGTCGGTCTCCTTACGCAGAGAGTCACCCAGTTCGCCAGTCTCGGGGTCATAGTTCCACACGCTGGCCCACACACGCTCGTTCTCCTTCTTCGAGGCATCGTAGTGGAAGCGGTAGAGCTGTGTGCGGTTCTTGCCGTACGACACAGGGTCGATATATTCCAACAAAGCGTTGTTGGTGGGGATGAACAGGCTGTAGTAAGCATTCAGCGAGTTCAGATATACATGATACTGATTCTGGGTGATACCCCAGTCCAGGACCTTCATGGTCTCGTTAATCAGAGCCGGGAACGACACACTGACGTAGGCCGTCGGCGAGAAAACGCGATTCGTCATATAGACGGCACCGTTACAGCCGAGCCATACGCTGTCCACAAACTCCTCCGACACGCCCATCGGGTCGTTGGCATCGTTCAGGATGCTCTTGAACTTCGAAGGCACTGACGAGACGAACGACTGCAACATATTGTTGTTGATGAGTTTCACAATCACATCGTCGGGCACCTTGTCCCACGTGCCGTAGTAATCCTTCAGCACACGACCGGCGCCCTTCTCCCAGTACTCCGTCATAGCCTCGTCGCTGGGCACCATGATAACACCCATATCGCGCTGCATAACGATGTTACCCTCCTCGCTGTTACGACCGGCATAGTAGGCATTCCACTCGGGGTCGAACTTCAGCTTGGCAGGCACGGGCTTGTGGTCGGGTGTCTCGTCAAGGGCATTCTCACCCTGCGACTTCTCCGAGAAGAAGCGCTTCTGGAAGACCGTATCGACATTGGTATTGTAAAGGTAGTTATACTGACGGGTAACTTCCAGTGTACGGTCGGGGTAAGGGGCGCAGAAGCGCTCCATCAGGCGGTTGAACAGACTCACCTGCGGCTTCGAGGCAATCAGATCAGCCATATTGGGCAACGGCATAATCACGTCCTTCATGCGATGGATGAAACCGTTCGAGCAGCGGATGTTCGGCTCCTCCACCTGCACGCCGTTCACACTGGCGTCACCAGCCTCACGGTGTGTCTCGTGGTTGTAGATGAAGTCGTAGTCCTCGTTAGTGATACGCTTGTTCGTCAGTTGCTTCTCAATGAACTGCACCAGGGGTACCGTTGTTTGGTCGTGCATACACACCATGTTGTTGCCGCTCTCACGATAACGTGCCCAGTAGGGATTGTCGGGCATCTCCGACGGTTTCAGGATGCGCACCGAGTCGTAGATGGTGCTGGCGGCATAGCGGCGCATGCACTCACCCTCACGGGGCGGCGTTCCCTCGACGCTCGAGAGGTTGTTCAACTGAATCGAGTTGTTAATCATACTGCCATAGAGCAGTAGCTTTTTCTGTGACTCCGACAGCTCGTTGTAGTTACGGACGCCCCAGCGGTTGTTACCGTAGAAACGTTCGTAGGCAGCGTCGTCGGCCACGAAAAGCGTCTTCGAACCGGTCTTAGCCAGCACTTCGCGGTAGCCCAGTTCGTCAATCATCCGCACCGTCGTGGTGTAGTTGTCGTGCTCGTTCAGCCAACTATAGATGCTTTCGCCCCAACCTTCCGGGGTTCTCTCATCCAAGTCGTAGTCTGAACAGGCAGTCAGCGAGAGCCAACAGCCAGCAGCCAACAGCCAGCAGCTTACGGATAAAAGCTTTCTGTTTGTTTTCATACGTTGTTGAGTTTTTAATTATGGATTTTTTTATTTGTTTTGTTTCAGATTACATTTGCGTTTTAAGCGGTGCAAAGATACACAATAAAAATAAAAGAAACTTAATTGTTTGTGCGAACGTCTTTCGCGTTCGTACATACTTATAGGAAAAAGTTGCATGGGTTTGCGATTTTGTTGCAACCCCCAGAAAACGCCTATTTACAAACGGAATAGACGTATTTCTCGTCGGCTGAAACAAAGGTCTCGCAACAAAGTCCGGGACGGTTCAGAACGGTCTCCAAATGATCGCGCAGTCCCTCGCCTGTCAGTTTCAGGCAAGCCTCCTTCATCGTCCATAGTCGGGTGAACATCAGCGCCGGGTTGTCGGCATCGGCGATGGTCTTCTGCTCCGTTTCGTTCATCGTATAGCGCACCAGCGACTCCTTCAGTGGACGCACCGACTCAATGTCGATACCCACCGGCCGGCTGCCGACGACACACGCCACCGCCTCGCGGCAGTGACTCAAGTTGAAGTGGATGTCGGGATGACCAACAAGCGTCGGCTTATCATGTTCGCCAAACGCAAACATCGGATTCTCCGTGATGCCGAACTCCTCGCGCAGTGCGCGTTTTAATAATAGGTACGCGAGGACACACTGCCGACGTCCCAGCTCATACCTGTAGCGCAAGGCCTGCTCCCGACGCTGCTCACTGATCTCCGTGAGCCCCGCCTCGAGGTCAAACTCCCATATCCTGTCGTCAACGTACACCATATTGGGGGACGAAGGTACGAAAAAGCAGGTAAATCCCGCGTTCTTTAACTCCTTTTAACTCTCCAACTCCTATAACTCCCCATTTTTTCACTATCTTTGTCCCGAATTTACTGCAAAACGAAAAACCCAAAGCATATGAAAAGAACCTTACTACTAATGCTTGCGTTCGTCTTGGTGACGATAGCAAAGGCAGAGAGCATTACCCAAGAACAGGCCTTGGAACAGGCGCTTAGTTTCCTACAGCAGCGCGAAGCCTCCGGCAGTCGCATGAGACGAGCCCCCGGTGTAGCACTGCGACTCTCCCCAACCCGACAAATTGCCGGCCTCTACGTTTTTAACATTGCTGACGACGGTGGCTTCGTTGTCGTCTCGAACGATGACCGCGCACTGCCCATCCTCGGTTTCAGCGACAGCGGCAGCATTGATCCCGACAACATGCCGGAGAACATGCGTGCCTGGCTGAAGGGCTATGCCGACGAAATTGCATGGGCTGTGAAGAACGACATCACCGCTCCTGCCGCCGCCCGTGGCCAGCACCGCGTTGGCAGTCATAGTACAGATTCCATAAAGCCACTGATTCAGACAACGTGGAATCAGGACAGTCCGTATAATGACCAGTGTCCTCTCTACGATGGTGCAAATAGGGCTGCCACAGGCTGTGCAGCTACAGCAATGGCGCAGGTCATTAATTACCACAAGTATGCGAATATGACTACCGCCATTCCTGCATACAATAAAGATTTTTCTGGAGCCACATGTTTATACGTAGCTTCATTAAGTGCTACTACTTTTGATTGGGACAACATGCTAAATTCATATTCTGGCGGGGAGACCACTGAACAAAAGGCCGCCGTAGCAAAACTGATGAAGTATTGCGGTGCTTCAATTAAAATGAACTATGGATATGAGTCGTACTCAAATAACATCATGGCGAGCGCAGCTCTCACACAATATTTCGGTTATAAATCAACCACTCAATTTGTCTCTCGCAATTACTATAGCTATGCTAACTGGACAGATTTGATTTACTTTGAATTGAGTCATAAACGCCCTGTGCTCTATAGTGGTCAGTCATCAGGCGGAGGCCATGCTTTTGTATGCGATGGCTATAAGTACGAAAATAGCACCGACCTCTTCCATATCAATTGGGGCTGGGGCGGTTCTTCCGACGGTTATTTCACGCTGTCAGCACTCAATCCCCATGATCAGGGCATTGGCGGCAGCAGTTCAACCGATGGCTTCCACTTCGGCCAGGATGCTGTTATCGGCATACAACCCTCAACAAGTAATGGTGAGATGTCGGAGATTTCTGCCAATCAAGTGAACCTCACCTTTAATAGCATATCTGTCGAAGAATCCACCATTGCATTGGGAGAAAGCGTCAAAGTAACAATCAATGTTACAAATAACAGTAATGATGCCTACGACGGAGACATCTGGCTTGCAATCAACGGAGCCCTTTATAGCGGAAAGATGTTCCTAATTGCCGCTAACTCGACACAGGACTGCGACATCAGCCTCACGCCCGAGACAAAGGGAACCTATACCATAAGACCTAGCAAGCCTTCTGGTAATGGATATTATTCAACACCAAATACTCCATCGGCCTCTCTTACTGTCACCGACATGACACCCACAAACTTAGTGTCGAACAGCGTCTCTGACCAGACAGCTAATATTGGTTGGACAAACGTCGGCAACGCATCGAAGTGGAATCTGCGCTATGCCCCCGCCAACATTACGACATATAACTTTGGAACGGATCCAAAATGGGACACCTACGGTGGAGATTGTAATAACGACAATTGGACGTGGTCTCCCACTGGAGGCATTGGCGATTCCCCATGTTATATTTCCTATAGTTGTAAGAACAATTGTTACTTGGATGCTGAAAACTATCTTTTCACGCCAGATTTCGAACTAGGCGGAACTGTCACGTTCTATGCATGGGGAGACAAAGAATCATTCACGATATTACTAAATAATGGAGGTACATTATACAGTCAGATAACCTCCAATTTCACAGCCACTGACACACCAACGAAATATACCATTGACTTGAGCAGCTATTCAGGCACTGGCAGTATAGCAATCCTTCATGGTGGCAGATTCGGCACCACAACAACGTCCTGTCTGAAGATTGATGACGTGTCATTTATCAATGGCACTGGTGATGCAACAACAATAAACAACATCAACACCAATTCTTACTCGCTGACTGGGCTTGCAGCCAACACCACCTATCAGGTGACTGTGCAGGCCAATGTCAATGGTGGTGGCACATGGAGTGATCCACTCATATTCACCACCAACGCTGCTCTGACGTTGGCCAATGACGCCACCAACAACAGCAGCGCTATCACGACGAGCAATGGAAAACAGGCTACGGTCACGCTCGACCGCACATTCCAGAAGAACGGCGAGTGGCACACGATTTGCCTGCCCTTCAACGTGACGCTGGATGGCAGTCCGCTGGCTGGTGCCACCGCCAAGACGCTGACCAATGCCACGATGACAGGTACTCATGTCGCCCTCACCTTCGGCGATCCGGTATCAACACTTCAGGCGGGCGTACCTTATATTATTAAGTGGACTTCCGGCGACCCGATTGTCAATCCTACTTTCACAAACGTCACCATCAACAGCAGCACCAGTGGCCAGACCATCTCGATGGCTGATGGCAAGGTGAAGTTCATCGGCTACTACGATGCTAAGGACATCACCGCCACTAACAATGCCGACATCTACTACATGATTGCCGGCAACACGCTGAAGCATACAGGCGTTAACCGTACACTGAAGGCCTGCCGTGCCTACTTCCAGTTTGCAGAGAGCAATGGCGCCCGTGAGTTTGTGCTCGACTTCGGCGACGACGCCACGGGGCTGAAAGCAATTGATAATGGACAATTGATAATGGACAATGGTCAATCGTCAATGGACAATGGCTATTACGACCTGCAAGGCCGTCGTCTCAGTGGCAAGCCTGCGAAGAAGGGACTCTACATCTATAATGGTAGAAAAGTAGTAAAGGAGTAAGGAGTGAATAAGTAAAAGTAAAAGTAGAAATAGAATATGAAAAAGAAACAATATATCGTTCCCGTCGCAACAGCCGTTGCCGTGGAGACAACACAGATTATGGCCTATAGTGGCAACAGTGGTGACAGTACCGGTACCGATGGTCCCGTCGTTGATCCGGATCCTGACACAGATCCCGACCCCGACAACTTGGTGCGTCAGCTCAATCCTTTCCTGGGATTCTAAGAACAGCAAAATACGAGAAACGGTTCTCAGAGTGCTCTGAGAACCGTTTCTTGTATGTATTCCTTTACTACTCCACTCCCCCTCTCTCCCCTCCCGCTCGGGAGGGACCGGGGGTGGGTATATTACTTCGTCATAGTCTTTCTAACGGAGCCATCGCCCATGCGGACAATCTTCAGACCCTTGGCAGCATCGTTGGTACGTCTGCCGTCGAGCATATACCAGTCCTTAGCCTGCTTCGGCAGTTCGTTATTGCCCTTGATACCCAGAGCAATCTCCTTGACCTTCTCGCGAGCTTTCGCCACCACATCCTTAACCTCGGCGACCATTGTCATCATGCCCTCAATCACGTCAGAGAAATTCTCTTCGGTGAAGAACTCCGAAAGGGTACAGGTAGAATTGTCGCTGGCAAACCTGATGACAGCCTCCGTGTCCCATGAGTTGCGCTCCTCATCGTGCTCCCCTACGAGTTCGAAAGTAGCCGCAGGTGTCGTGCTCTTGTCATAGAACAAACTGAGGTCCATCCCCTTGTTGAGCTCTGACAACACCTCTTTGAAGCTCTCCTCTTCCGTCGTATTGTCAAGGATCATCAAATTCGTATAGAAGGTGCTTATATTATCAACGACGCCCTTGAGCTGCGCCTTTCCTAGGATGTCAATGTCGAGGTTCACCGACTCGAAGCCCAGGTCAATACCGCCGTCCTCAGTGAGGTAGGCCCTCATGTCAGTACCCTTGAACGTGCCGGGAGCATTCAGTTTGATCGACAGCAGCGAGTCGCCGGCATTCGTCATAGCAAGATCAAAGTTGATACCGTCGCCAGCCTTATAGCCCGTGTTGGTCAGGTTCAGCTCGAAGAAGTTCGTCTGGTCGTCCTTGAGGAACGCCATCTTGGCATCCAGGTACATTCCTTCCGACAGGTCTTCCGGCAGCTTGTCGAGATCCACGTCAATAGAGGTATGCATCAGCTGCAGGCCGTCACGTTCAACGTCGATGGTCGTCTTGGCAGGAACCTGGAAAATCAACTCGGTCACATCCTCGAAGAGCGCGTTCAGAATCTTGCTGATACTGCTGACGGCAGCCATTCTCGACTCCAATTCGCTGTCATCGTCGTCCGATGCGTCGTCGTTGTTGATACGCAGCGTTGTCTTCTTCACCTCCGCGCTCGTTGCAATCTTGATGACACAGGGTTTGCCTTTCTCGTCAGCAAACGAGAACTGCAGGTCATTGGCATTAGCCTCCTTCTCCCATGCCATGTTCTTCACAACGAAATGGCCGGTCAGCAACTTGCCATGAAACAGCATGCGATAGTTAGGTGTGCCCTCGATGGCAGACTTGATGGCCAGCAGCTTCGGGAGTGCCTCATCACCCACGGCTTCCATGTCATACTGTGTTGCCTGAGTAATCAGGTCAATAACATTCAGATATGCCTGGCGATCCATTTTGTCAAGCATCTCTGCCACAATGCTGTTCAGCTTTTCGCTATCAGCGTTCTTCACAGCCTCAGCATTGACGGCAGTCGTTGTCGTCAGAAGAGAGAACAGCACTACGAGATAATAGGTAAGTGTTTTTTTCATACGCGTTTTTTTTACTTTAGTAAATAACATTTATCAATCTCATGTTTTATGCCGCAAAGGTAGTCATTTTTTCGTTAAAAAGCAAACTTTTGTGGTAATTTTCCGAACATGACCATAATAAATTGATATACATTATTTTGGATAAGAGAGAAATAGAAAGAGAAAGATGCAAATAAATTTGCAACTTTGTCTGTTTTTTGCTATCTTTGCCCCCGAAAGAAACCTTTTACTAACAACCCTAAAACCAAAACATTATGGATTACAAGATTATCGACATCGAGGGCATCGGCGACGTTTACGCCGAGAAGCTCATGGCAGCAGGTATCAACAAGGTGAGCGAGCTGCTCGACAAGTGTGCTGCCCCCAAGGGCCGCAAGGAACTGGCTGAGGCCACTGGCATCACCGAGAAGCTCATTCTGAAGTGGACAAACCACGCCGACCTGTTCCGCATCAACGGCGTAGGCCCGCAGTTCGCCGAGCTGCTGGAGGCTGCCGGCGTCGACACTGTCAAGGAGTTCCGCCACCGCGTGGCCGAGAACCTGCAGCCCAAACTGGTGGAGATTAACGACCAGAAGAACATCTGCAACCGTGTGCCCGCCGTCAGCGAGGTACAGAAGATGATCGACCAAGCTAAGGAGCTGGAGCCGAAGATGACATACTAAACGGAAACGTGATTTTCCCGTTTTCTTGCACCCGATACTGAACATCAGACAGTTACATACAAAAAGCGGTTCTCGGAGTTACACCCGAGAACCGTCTTTTCTTACACCCGCGACAGGCGGCGACCTACTCTTTCCGCTGTTTCAGATAATAGCCACGCACACCGTTCATCGCACCGTCGAGGAAGTGCTGGCGGTGCAGGGCGTGTCCCAGCTTCGAGAGCGAAGGCACATCGGAGGCCTTCAGCAGTTTGTGCAGGTGCTGCTGGATGTCGGTGGCTGTCATGAAGTACTCCTTCCGACGCTCGGCAGTGGCGAAGAGCGACGTCAGCAGCTCATCGACGGTTGACAGGCGCTGGTACGGACTGTTATGCTCCTGAATAAGCTGTTCATCGGCGTTGTCGAACCAATAGCGCTCCCCTTGTCGCAACTCCTCAACGGCCTGAGCAAACATCTGGCGGTAGGGCACGCGCCCCGACATATCAGCCTGTCCCGTCATCTCCACACACAGATAGCGGCGCGAGCCCGAGGGGTCGGTGAGCGGGTGCAGCTCGTTGGTGGTGGCAATGAACGAGCAGAGGCGCGGCGTCATCGTGTACTGGTCGCTGCGCATCTTGCGTACCTGCACGTCCTTCTCCGTCAACAGGCGCTTGATCTTCGCCTGCTCGCGGTCGGTCTTGGCGTTGTACTCGTCGATGTTCACGAGCCACATGCGCCCCAGCACGCGCTCCACCTGCTCGGCATTATCCATCTTGATGTCGTCCATGTAATACTCGCGCATCGACGGCGGCAGGATATTTTTGCAGAACGTCGATTTCTTCATGGCCTGCGTACCGATGAGCAGCGGCACCACGGAGTTGCCGTAGTCGCGGTTGAGGTTCAGTGCCTGTGCCACCATTGCCAGGAACCAGCGGTGGAACAGCTGCGGCCACTCGGCGAAGTCGGTCTTCAGACGGCGTGCATAGTCCTCGATGTAGTTGCGGCGACGGTCCCACGCCCCCACCCCACCGAGGAACTCCAGCACGGGGTTGTACTGCGGCACCAGCGACGACTGCACATACAGCTCGATGTCGATGGGCCAGCCCTCGCCGCCCTCCTGCATCTCCTCAAAGGCCAGTCGGCGGATGTCGCGGTCGCTCAGCGGCATCCACTCCTTGAACACCTGGTCGCGACGACGGTACTCCGTCACCTGCTTCACCACATTATAGCGCAATTCATAGCGGCGCTCCAGGAACGAGCGGATATCGTGGGCGATACGCTCCTTCTGGTTCATCGCCGACACCTTCTTGCCACGATACTCCTTCGCGAAGGTCGTACGGAAGATACGTCGCACGACGTCCTCCGACAGCGTCACCCGCGACTGCCACAGCGTACGGCGCACACACGACTCCTCCTCCAGAAGCGCCTTGCGGCAGTAGCCCGCCAAAGCTGCCACCATCGCCTCGCCGTCGTCTACCGACGGGTAGTCGTCGAGGGCACGCCCCAGACAGGCATAGAACTCGCGCTGTATGCGGTCGCGCTCGGCATACTCCGGATACCAGCACACCGTGCCGTCTTCCTCGACCACCGCCTGCGTGTAGGGTTCCAGCGCTGCCAGCGTGTCGGCCATCACGGGCAATGCCTGAGCCTCGGGCTGGTAGTACAGCTGCGTGTCGCAGCTCATGCGGCACGAGGCCAGCAGCGGATCCTCCGACGGCAGCAGCTCGACGGCAGCCAGCGAACGATAGACGGCGACGGCCGTCTGCTGCCCTTCACGCAGCAATCGCTCGTAGTCGGCACGATCCTTCGGCTCACGACCATCGCTGTAAGCCACGCGGACCACCACCTTCAGCCGACGGCGGCTACTGCCGACGAATGCCAACAATGTATAAGGTACGCGAGACACGCGCTGGCGCATCTCACCAGCCTCAACCGTTCCCGACGGGCAGTCCACCTCCATCAGCAGCAGTCCCGTCATCTGTCGCAGGTCGTCAACGCCACCGCGACCGAACGTACCGCTGAACATCAGCAACGGCAGACTGTCGTCAGCCCCCGCCTCTATAGCCTCGGCATTTTTCGTCGAACGCATGCGCTCCACTACAGTTTCCAACTCGACGCTTACAGGACGGCCTATAGCGCCTTTTCTTGTAATAACTTTTGAAATCTTCATAGTTCTCAAGTTTTTTAATTAAACATATTGTTATAATCTCTGTATTTTTCGTCTCACCAGTCAGACACCGCATCAACTCAGTCACACACCGCGGCAGCCAAGTAAAACGCCGCACCGATCAAGTTAAACAACGCGTCTTTTCTGTTTCGCGCTGCAAATATACAACATTTCTTTCCTTTCTCCAAATCTTAAAACAGCCCTCAGAAGCCCAAAACAATGTCCGCGATTTTCTGAATTTGTTCCAAAATTTTTCTCCACTTTGGAAATTTAATTTTCTTAGGGAGAAAATCAGATTTCCAACTTTTGAACACCCTTTTGGTACTTTCTATAAATAATGTTAAATATTCATCAGGTGCAGGAACGAGGCATCATAAGTGCAGGAAAAGCGCATAAAAAAGACTGCTAACTGCTTGGCAGTCAGCGGTCGGTGTAGGAAAAGCGGAAATTCGGTCAGAAATCGTACGTCTCGACGTACCCGTCGAACGCGAGATCCTTGGTATAACCCCTCTGCCGGAACAGGTCGAGAATAGCCTCCTGTTGCTTAGGTTTCAACAGCTTCTCACCATGCTGTACGCGGTAGTAGAGGGTTCTGCTGCCCAAATACTGCTGTATGGCAACCCGTAGTCCCGCCATATCACAGAATCGCGTGTTGGCCAAGAGTTTGGTGAAACCCCACGCCATAGGCACAGGCTGTGCCGACTGAAAGAACGGGCACCCACCCTCCTGCTTCAGGGCTGCAGGGAACACGGCACGACCCCACAGTTCATCGCCACACACCTTGTCGGAAACAAGTGCCAGCAGGCACTCACTGCGTTGCGGACACTCCTTCAGGAAGCACCGACGGAAGTGTGCCGGCATCCGGCTAAAGTCCAGAATCTTCTCCATTCGCGTACATTATTTATTTAGAACGCCAAGCAAGCACGGATGTGCCAATAACCATCCTTGGACGAATCAGAGAAACTGGACCACTGCGAGCCGTCATAATAGAGGAGCTTGGCGTTATCGTCATCTACCGATGTGCTCGTCCAAAAATAGGCGTCACTACCGTCAGCAAGCTTATAGCCACCAGCATTGTCAAGTTTCGTATTGAAACCGCTGATGTCTGTTTCCTCAGGCGACTCGACGTAATAGCCCCACAACATATACTGCCAATCCTTGAAAGAGGGCAGGCGCCATGTGCCGCCAACTACCGGATAAGTAGCCACCCATTCTGAGATGGCTACGTCTTGAGCACCACTCCATGTCGTCTGATAATTATAGGCATCCATTAGCGAGATGGCCAGACCATGCTCGCAGACACCATCGACAGCCCCCACGAATGCCACCATGGCCCTAGCAGGAATACCAGCAGAAAATATATCATCGAAATCGTTATATATACGTCCGTCGGCGCCAACGATCTTGCCAACATCAGCTGTGGTAGCCTGAGCCAGCGTTTTTTGGCTAATGGTATAGGTCCAAGTATAATAGTCGGGACCTTCCTCCGGATCACTAATAGGACCATCCACACGTGCACTGCGAATGACGGAGAAGCCGGGTGCAGCCAGCTGGGTGCTAACGTCCACTTCCGCAGAATTGAGATGATCATTATTATCGTAATAGTAGTTTTTGCCACAAAGACCGCAATAGAGACTATTCTTTACTTTGACAGTCAGCGTAGCAGAGAATCCTGTACAGCTCAGTCGTAGATCCTCGGTTACACTGGAGAGAATGCATTGACCGCCATCCGAAACGGTAAAATTGTTGTCGCCTGTGAGAACGACATTGAGCGTGCCATTGCCGGATTCAAGGAATTTCTGCGAGTTGCTGGCCGTGAAATTATCGAACGTAACGGTGCCTCCTTTCCTCAAATCAACTGTATAGTCCTTGCTCACACCGCTGATGGTAATGTCGGCAGCATCGTCAAAGGTGAACTCATTCTTGGAAATATCTGGCAAACAGCGGAGATCGGTTTTATTATCGATGATGCAGGGCAACACCAGTTTCTCTTTCCATACAAGGTTCGTGGTGCCATAATAGTATTTGCTGTTCTTGAAGCCGGTGGAGGGTGCGCTCTTGGTAGCGGTATAGACATTGCCGTCAAAATCCGTTGCCGTCAGCGTCAGGGCATCATCGCCGTCACTAAGTCCTTCGTTAAAGAGGGCTGCAAAATAAACATCGCCTTGAGCATCGAGCAGGCCTTGAGCATTTCTAATGATAAGAGAGACGGGAGTTGGGGTGTAGTCCGGTACGGGCATTACCAATGCAGCCATATCGGAACTTGGGAAGGGGATTGGAAACAATGACGGGAAGAAAAAGTCGTTAAACGAACCTTTCGCCGTCTCCAGCTTCAGTCCCCAGATGGTGGGATTGGCAGAGCCCTCTCCGGGGTTCTCACCCGGTGTGAACGTAAGTCGCTGGCGGAACATGGAACCGATGTTCTCGAAGTGGATATTGCTCTTCGTATCGTCATCTTCCTGAACGAGCGTCAGCGAATAGCCATCCTCAGCATTTCCTGACACGCCCGTCACCACCATCATGGCCTTGGCAATATTGAAAGCGCCGACACCAGTCGCCGTACCGTCCTGAGTACCTTCGCCATAATTACAACCGACATAGAGAGGACCCAACATACTGGTGGTACTCATACCATAGCAGAAAAGTATCCTGTCACCCACTTCAGGAGCGGTGGGAGAGTTCTCGGGCGGAGTTTCTGACATAAAAGCAATAGGTGTCGCAAGGAATTTGAGGTCGCCACTCAACGTACAGCTCATGCCGTCGTCGCTGATAGCAGTAGGCAGAATGGGCTCAGCAGCCGCTTCTGCGCCTTCCTTTCCATTATAGGCTACAGCAGTCGCTGGAATAGGGCCCACATCCTCGCGCACCAGAAAAGCGTAAATCTTGTCTTCGGCAGTGAAACGAGAGGTGATACTCGCTCCGTCGCTACCAAATTCCAACACACGCGTATCGGTATCGCCACCGATGCTGGCAGGAAGACTGAAATGATAGACGGGAGCCTTTGCCACGGGCTGCTGCTCCAGGAACAACTCTTCGTTTGAACAAGCAGTAGTGATAACTGCGAGTGCTGCTGCTATCGTCAGCGCACTCAGTGCGGTCTTAAGCTTCATCATATTAAAATCCCTCTTCATTTTCTATGAAGCCGGCACCGCGACTCCAAGATTCCGGTTGATAAGGTGGAACACTCGCACTTGTCTGCATCAAGTTCTCATGATGCGACATTCTCACGACCAGCAATTGAGGTCGCTCGTAAATCCGTTTAGTCCTCGTTCTCATTTCGGTTGTTTATGGTTACAATTCAGTCACAAAGTTCTGGCTGCAAAGATACTGATTATTTTGTAAACTGCCAAACATCGTCCGCGTTTTCTGCAAGAGGGCAAAGAAAACAGGCCGCGTCACAGCGAAGTGGCGCGGCCTGATTTTTGAAGCGTTGTAGGAATTACTTCTGATTCATGGTGAACTGGATGTAGCAGCCACTCATCCATGCATAGCAGCCTGTTGCATCGGGAGTATAGCACTCGTACATAACGGCGGTGGCAGCAAAGTCGGTGGGCACATAGTCGATGAGGTAGACCTCAAGCAGGTTCTTGCCTGCCTCGTCGGCATCCTCGTCCTCAACGACGTTGACAGCAATGTAAGCCTCATCGTTGTCGCTCTTGCTCGTGGCCGAGAAGTTACGGTTCACGCCCTTCACCTTCAGCAGCGTCAGCTCCTTTTTTGTCATGCCCTGCAGCGTCCATGTGCCAACCTCAGTATAGGTTGCCTCGCCGATGAAGAAGTTCTTCAGCTCTGACTGCAGGTTAGGAATAATCTTGCCGTTGGCAATGGTCAGCTCATCGGCAGCATTGAAGACAGGATACTTACCAGCAGGGTAGTCGTCGGGAGCGCCCCACGAAGCACCCATTGCATCAGCGTCGGTGTCGAGCGACTTGATAACCCAGTCGCTCTCATAGGCTTTCTTAACCACAGGCTGTACGTTACCAACCTGATTCATGGTGAACTGGATGTAGCAGCCACTCATCCATGCATAGCAGCCTGTTGCATCGGGAGTATAGCACTCGTACATAACGGCGGTGGCGGCAAAGTCGGTGGGCACATAGTCGATGAGGTAGACCTCAAGCAGGTTCTTACCTGCCTCGTCGGCATCCTCATCCTCAACGACGTTGACAGCAATGTAAGCCTCATCGTTGTCGCTCTTGCTCGTGGCCGAGAAGTTACGGTTCACGCCCTTCACCTTCAGCAGCGTCAGCTCCTTCTTTGTCATGCCCTGCAGCGTCCATGTGCCAACCTCGGTATAGGTTGCCTCGCCGATGAAGAAGTTCTTCAGCTCTGACTGCAGGTTAGGAATAATCTTGCCGTTAGCAATGGTCAGCTCGTCGGCAGCATTGAAGGCAGGATACTTACCAGCAGGGTAGTCGTCGGGAGCGCCCCACGAAGCACCCATTGCATCAGCGTCGGTGTCGAGCGACTTCATTTTCCACACACCTTCGTAAGCGGCACCGGCTGCTGCGGCATCGTAAGCCTCGATATAGTCGAGCTGTGAAGCTGGAATGTCAATAACTGTACCATCGGTCTTATGAACCTTAACACCCTGTGCGCTAATGGTAGAAGCACAAACGAAAGCAGCCACGAGGGCTACGCAGGAAAGTATAATCTTTTTCATTTCTTGACGATTTTAAATGATGACTTGTTGGTTTTGATGATGTAGATGCCAGCAGGCAGGGCGGTGGTGTCGAGTGAGACGAAGCCGTCATCACCAACTCGGGTACTCTGGGTCTGGCGACCGTTGAGAGAGTAAATCTGGGCAACCGAGCCAGGCTCAGCACCTTCAATACGGATCTCACCAGGGGCAACGCGGAAGGAAGGTTCGCTGACGATCTTCACATCCTCAACGGGAGTGGTGTTCACGTCGGCTTCGGTCTCCTGAACCGTTACCTTCTTCAGCTGGCTCCATGTGAAAGCGGTCACGGTCTCACCGTAGCACAGTTCGTAACCATCGGCCACAGTCTTGATGACAGGCTTCAGGTCGGCACCGATGGCGATGGTCTCACCACCTGCGCTCTCTACGACAAGACACCACTGTTTGTCTGCGGCATGGGCCGTAACGGCCAGCGCCAGCAGAAGCAGCAATGAGTAAAATTTTTGCTTCATAGAGTTTTATTTTAAAGGGTTAATACTGTAAACTGTAAACTATTTCGCATTCTCTTCGTACTCCGCTTTCTGGGCTGCGACGACGGCACTGTCCTCTGCCGTCATAGGCTCTGCCTTGGGCAGGGGTATCTGGGTGTCATAGCCACTATTGACTTCGGGCTCTTCGTCGGTATTCATACACGCCGACAGACAGGTGACGGCGACAGCCGCTAGTATCATCAATAAGAGGTGTTTCATATTCGATTTCCGTTTATTATTGTTCATATCCAGGATTCTGCGTAAGTGCGGGCTGCAGTATGATGTCCATCACACTGATTGGCCAGGTGTACATATACTGGCGTGTCGTATATTTCTGACCGGCGGAAGCCACCCAGAATTCAGGACGCCCGTGGCGCTTCAGTTCAAACCAGCGATCACCATTCTCCATGAACAGTTCCTTGCGGCGCTCGTTGAGGATGGCCTGAATAAGCGGTGTCAAGGGCTTGCCGGTAGCGTCCCGTTGAATGAGAGCCGTGGTATCGACGGCCGGCAGCGTCATGAGGTTATAAGCGTACATGCCGGTGATGCGGTTCTTGCGGAACTGGTTCAATTCGTAGAGTGCCGAGTCCTGCATGTTCAGATGGTAGGCACACTCCATAGCGATGAGTGCCATCTCGGCGGAACGCATACCCGTGAATATCTGCTTGCGGCTCTTGCGTTTGCGATTAAAGAAGAGGTTATCCTTACGGCGTATGTCGTTGGTGCCCTCCTTGAAGAGGGTAGCCAGCGATGCACTGATGGGCCGCAAGTCCATATCCTTCATAAAACCATTGATATTTAACTGATGGTCAGAAAAGCGGTCAGCCATGATAAGCTTGTTGCCAGTGATGCCATACTGTGTCTGCATCATCTTCACATAGTCGTCGCCAGAGAGCAGCGGGTGGTTCCTGACCACGAGCTGAGCCTCGCTGCGGGCTTCCTGCCAGCGGCCACACCAGTGGTAGAGGCGGGCCAGATAGCCGTGGATGACGTCGGAGTTGAAGCGGTACATCTCGTTCTGGATATCACAGTCGAGAGCGGCCTTCAGGTCGTGTTCTGCCTGGTCGATGGTCTCCTGCATGGTAGAGCGTGTGGGCTTGGCCTCCATGTCGAACTCAGTAACAAGGGGTACACCGGGCTTAGAGGCATCGGCCAGCGGTGGCTCGCAGAACATGCGCAACAGCTGGTAGTAGCAGACGCCACGCATGGCGTAGGCAGTTCCGACGATGTCCTGTCCCTCGCGGGTGTCACGGCCGTCTTCTAACTCTCCAAGGATGATATTACAGTTCTTAATCTCGGTATAGAGATTCTTATAGGTATTCTGCTTCATCGACAGCAGCTGGCCTATGTAGATATCCAAGCGATCATTGCCATCGGCAAGGCTGGTTGCCATGTTGTCGCTGACAGCCTCCAGCGAGACGGTCTCACCACAGTCGCCCATCGCGTCTGAGGAGCCACGGTCATAGCCATCACAAAGGTTATGCACCAGTGCCGAAAAGTCCTCAGTCGATTCTGGGATAGTGCGGTCGTAAGGTTTGATATCGAGGAAATCCTCGCATGCCATCAGCAGCAGTGCTGCGGCAAATATTGCTATATAAGTCTTTTTCATATCAGAAACCTAAATTAAGTCCAAAACTAAAGCTGCGACTCATGGGATAGACGGCTCCCGGCGTCTCCGGATTGAGCCCCGAGAAGGAGGTGATGATCCAAAGGTTGTTGGCCGTGAAACTGATGCCAAGGCTACTGATGCCAAGCCGCTGTATCAGTTTGTCGGTCAGGCTGTAGGTCAACGTCATCGACGAAATCTTCCAGTAGGAGCAATTCTCATAGTAGACACCATTCTGCACGGTCGACGTCGGGTTCTGGTCGAGGTCGAAGTTCAACGCTTCACCCTTAGCATCAATCAGCCGCGGATAGCCGTCAGTCACAGGATTATCCTGAGTCCAGCGGTAGGCAGCATCCTTCACCATGTTGTTGTGCGCCTGATAAACATCATAGCGGTTGTTGTAGACATCATTATTATTACGGCGGCTGTCAATCTGCGAATAGCTGCTGACAGGCCGTATGGCGTTGGAAACCTTTGCACCCAGCGAGAAAGAAGAGGCCACACTGAGCGACAGCTGACGCCACGACAGGCTGGATGACACACCGCCCGTCCAAGGGTAGTTGCCCGTACCGATATAGAACAGATAGTTCTTATACGACTCGCTGGTGGGGCGGTCAGGGTCATAATCGCTGCGTTTCTCGAAGGTGTACAAACCTGTTTCTGGATCAATACCCGTAGGCTTGCCTGTGAATATCTTGCCCAATGGGTAGTCGACGTAGATATCGCCAAGCACGGAGCCTGTTGGCGACTCATACTTCGTCAGGTAGTTTTGGTTGTAGGCAATGTTGCCGTTCAGCGACCAGCGCCAATCTTTGGTCTTCAGCGGGGTGCCGCTAAGCATCAACTCCACACCCTGGTTCACCTGCTCGGAGGTGTTATAGCTCAGACTGGAATAGCCTGTAGTCGACACCACGGAGACCGAGGTCACCAAGTCGGAGCCCTTACGGTGGTAGAACGAGAGGTTCATGTTCAGGCGGTTCTTAAGGAAGCCCACGTCGATGCTACCATTGTAATCGTGAGTACGTTCCCAGCGCAGATGAGGATTGGGGGCATCGTTGATGTAGCCCATACGATAGGCTTGGGTGTCGCTGTTACGGAACTTGCCACTGTATCTCATGATGAGCACGGGATAGACACTCTTGTTGATGCCGCCGGTGACACCCGTCGACAAACGGATGGTGGCGTGGCTGACGATGTGCTTGATACGCTCCATCCATGCCTCCTCATCCATGTTCCAAGCCAAGCCGGCACTCCACGTCATGTTGAACTGCTCCTTAGCACCGAAATTGTTTGAACCATCGGAACGTGCTGTGAAGTTGGCCACGTAGCGGTCCATCAGCACATAGTCGATAGCACCATAGAAAGAAGCCATCGCATTCTCGACACGGCTCTGTCCTGACAGGGAGTTGGCAATACTCTGGTACTGCTGGAGATCGGCATCCGAGAACGAACCGTCCTGTTTGGTCGAAATGAGCAGCGGCAACGAGAAGTTACCGGTCACGGGGTCGTAACCATAGACCTTGCGGAAGATGCTCTTGGCATAGTTATTGCTCACCTCAGAACCGACGAGAGCGCTGATGCGGTGAATGCCGTTGAAGGTCTGACCGTAGTTCAGCTGGGCACGCAACTGCCAGTTGCGGTTATAATTGGCGTTTTGCGTCAGGCTGCCGTAGATGCGTTTCGACATCTGGTTCTGCTCGAAGGGACGGTCGCACCAAGCGTTGTAGGTGTTTTGTCCTATCTCGGTATCAGAGTTGTCGTTGCTATAGCTGTAGGAGGCCAGTCCGTAGAGACGGAAGTGTTCACCAAGACGCCAGGTCATGTCGCCACGAAGCGTCAATGCCGAACTGGTACCCACCTGTTCGGTCTCATCAATCTCACGCATCACGTTGACTCCACTGTCAGGCATGATATAGACATTAGAGCCGTTAGCGGAGCTCATCGAGAAATAGGTATCATCGGGACGATAGGAGCCGTCGTCGTTGTAGGGCTTCTCGTAGGGGTTGGCGAAGTAGGCGTAGCTGAAAGGGTTGAAATGGGACGATTCAGCAAACGACAGGCTCTTCAAGTAGCTGTAGGAGACATCGAAGTTCAGCGTCACGGCCTTCGAGGGGTTAGCGGATATCTTCGACATGAAGTTGGCACCGTCGGAAGCCGTCTTCTTGACGATACCCTTGTTCGTCGACATGCCGCCGCTGACGTAGTAGGTCAGCTTGTCGCTACCACCTGAGAGACTCACGCTGTGGCTGGTGCTCACCGTGTTACGGAACAGTACCTGGAACCAGTCGGTGTTCGTCTGCTTCAGTTCCTCGATATAGGCATCCTGCTCGGCGGTGCTCATACCCTTGAACTTACCGTAGCCCGAGCGTATCTGTCCGATGATGCCGATACGGGGATACCACGTGCCGTTCTCGAAACCTTTCTTCGAGAACTCGTCCCAGATGCTCTGCTCGTAGGCCAGCTTCTCCTCGGTGTTCATAAGGTTGGCATCACGCGACGGCGAGGTCTGCACGCTGACATTACCGCTGTAGCTGAGGTGGATATTACCGGCCTGACCTTTCTTGGTGGTGATAACGATGACACCCGACTGGGCCTGCGAGCCGTAGATAGCGGCTGCGGCAGCATCCTTCAGCACGGTGATGCTCTCGATGTTCTGCGGTGCGATGCCTGCCACACCATTGGCATAGAGGGTGGAGAAGTCGCCAGAGCGGATATACATATTACCCATTGTCGGAATGTTCTTCTGCAAGGGTACACCATCGACCACCCACAGGGGCTCGTTGTTGCCGGTGATGGAGGCGGTACCACGGATACGGATTTTCGCCGACTCACCGGGACGACCGCTGACAGCCTGCACGTTGACACCAGCCAGCTTGCCCTGCATCAGCATATCGACATTAGCCAGGGGGATGTCCTTCAGTTCCTTCTCAGTGAGGATGCCCACAGAACCCGTTGACTTACGGACATCGGTCTGCGAATAGCCCGTCACCACCACCTGGTCGATGGTGGTCGTCTCGCTCTCCAGAGCCAGATTGCCGGTGAGCGCCTTCGTCAGCTTGAGTGTCTTCGTCTTCATGCCGATATAGCTGACGGTGAGCGTCGAGCCCTTAGCAGCCCAGAGGCTCACCTTACCGTTCATGTCGCTGACGACACCAACGGGTTTGTCGGATGTCTTCACCGTAGCACCGGGCAGGTACTCGCCGTTCTCATCGACGATGGTGACGTCGATCTTCAGCAGGGCACCGCCCTCCTGTGCGGCAATGCCGAGGGTGAGCGTCAGAAAGAGTAGTAAAAGGAGTTTCTTCATACGCACGTTCCTTATTTATTATTGATGCTTCACAATGTCTATATCTTCCTGCTTGGGTGCCACGAGGTGGTCGAGGAAGTAATTGCGGATAATGTTCATGTAGTAGTCGCCCATGAGTCCGTGTCCCTGTTCAGGGAAGATCATCATGTCGAAGCGCTTGCCGGCTTTCTGCAGAGCGTCGGCCATACGGATGGTGCTGGCTACGGGCACGTTCTCGTCGACCTCGCCGGTCATCAGCAGCAGACGGCCTTTCAGGCGGCTGGCCAGCTCCATGTTCGTGGGGATGGGCTTGCCATAGCCCTGATAGGTGTCAGCCCACCAGTTGATATACACGTTGTTGTCGTGGTTGCCCGAGGCGGCAATGCCGACCTTATAGAAGTCGGGATCCTGCAACATGGCGGCAACAGTCTGGAAACCACCGCCAGAGTGGCCATAGATGCCTACACGGTCGAGGTCAAAGAAAGGATACTCCTTGGCCAGCGCCTCGATGGTATGACGGGTGTCGGCCAGCGGATAGTCGCGCAGATTGCCATAGCCGTAGCAGTAGAAGTCACGGTCGCGCAACGGCGACGAGCCGCGTGTCTGCACATTGATAACGACAAAGCCCAGCTCTGCCAGCGTCTGATTGCCATTCTCGTCGACAGTGAAGCGACGGGGAATCTGGTCGTCCTGAGGACCAGGATAGACGTTGGTGATGACGGGAAATGAAGAATGATGAATGAAGAATGAAGAATCCGAGGGCAGGTACATGACACCATAGAGGTCGGTCTGCTCGTCGGCAGCCTTCACCTTGACGAGAATGGGCTTCACCCATCCGGCTTTCAGGGCCTCGCTCTCGGAGGTGCGGAAGAACTCATGGTGCTTCTTGGGATTGCGCACATCGACAACGTTCCACACTGGCGGCATGTCCATACGCGAGTACTGGTCGATGGCATAACGGCCGTCGGCACTGAGGCTGATCTCGTGCTCACCCAGTCCGTAGGTCAGCAGCTGCTGGTTCTTGCCATCGAAGTTCACCCTATAATAATAGGTATAGTGCGGATCGCCACCTTCCTGGCCATAGCCCTGGAAGATGATGGTACGCCCAAGGGTATCTATCTGCTCAATACGGCCAGCCACAAGGCGTTCACCTTGGGTGACACGGTTCAGCAGGCGACCCGTACGGCCGTCGTAGAGGTAGTAGTTACCACGTCCTGTGCGGTCGCTCCACCACAGCACCTGACGGCCGTTGTTAAGAAGATGGTACTTGAACATGTTGACGTTGACGTGGGGCTTGCAGACCTCACTGATGACGACGTTGACCTTGCCGGTCTTCACGTCAATGCGACAGAGCTCAAGGGTATCGACCGAGGGACTGCGACGCAGGAAATACTGGCTGTCGCCCGTCTTGTCGTAGTCGAGCTGTACGAAGTAGTTGCGTGCCGGGGTGATGGGCAGCTGACGGGCCTCGCCGCTGTCGGCATTATACCAGAAGAGGTGGTACTGGCGTGTGCCGTTGCCACTGGGCAGCGGCATCTTCTTCTGTTCCAGACGCGGCGGCGTCGACATGGAGTGCACGATATTCAGGTCGTTCACCTCGGTGTCGTCGTAGACCATACAGAAATAGGTATGATCACGCCAGAAGCCCGAGGGGTTGCGCTGTGTCAGCGTGTCGCGAGCGCCACGGTTGCAGTAGGTGGCAAGCTCACGGCCGTCGGTTGTCAACTGTCGCACCTCACCGCTGCGGTTGTCGCGGACATAGAGGTTATACTGGTCGCCCAACATGGTGAAGGCCGAGTCGGCCGTGTGGGCGGTATTGCCACCGAAGAATGAGCTGCGGGCACGTGTCACAGGGTGCTTCTGTTTGTAGGCATCTATCTTAGCCTCGCTGTAGGGCTCCGTCTTGCCGGTACGGGCGTCGACCATGTACTTACGGTCGGCATGCTCATACTTCACATACGGTGTACCATCAACCCATGAGGGGTAAGGCATGAGGGCATGGACACGGCCAGATACATATTTCTCGCTGACGGCCTCGGCACGATACCAGTCGACGGGACTGTCAAGCAGTCGGCGGACGGCAGCCAGCATATCAACGGTGCCGGGTGAGAGGTCAGAGGTGAGGGGTGAGAGGTCAGAGGTCAGAGGACGGGCGGTCTCCTGAAGCAACTGACGGATTTGGGGTGCTGCCAGATAGGGAAAGTAACTGCGCAGCAGGGCTATGATAGCGCTGACAACGGGTGCCGAGAGACTCGTGCCCTGCGACATGCCGTACTTATTGCCGGGCATCACCGAGGCGATCATCGTGCCGGGAGCATAGAGATGCACCTGCTGGACACCGTAGTTCGAGAACTCGGCAATGCGGCCCTGCTCGTCGGTAGAGCCCACACGGATGAAGTTCTCGTAGAAACGTCCCAGGCGGTCGGTACCGGCAGGATAGACGGCCACGCTGTCGAGGTCCCTGCCGTTATTGCCGGCAGCATGCACGATGACGACATCGCGGTCGAGGGCATAGCGGATGGCCTCGTTCACCATACGGGCTTGCGGCGACTCGTACTTACCGAGACTGATATTGATGACGCGGGCACCATTGTCAACGGCATAGCGGATGCTGGTGGCCACGTCCTTGTCGTACTCGTCGCCATCAGGACTGGCACGCACAATCATCAGCTGTGCCACACCCTCGGCAATACCACTGTAACGGCGGTCGTCGATGGCGTCGCCACCGATGATGCCAGCCACGAACGTGCCATGCTCACAGCCGTCAATGGTCAGTGTCGGGTTACCATAGTAACGGTCGTTGGCATCGTTCATGTTGTCGCCCATCAGTAGGCGCTTATCCTGATCGTGCTCAATGCTGTAGATATTCTTCTCCATCTCCGCCAGACGCGCCAGCGACAGCGAGTCGAAGTTCTCCTTCGAGCGCTGGGCAATCTCGTAGTAGAGCAGATACTGGTCTATCTTCGCCGCCTTACGCATACGGCGATAGTAGTCGTACTCCTTCAGGTCCTTCTCGGCCACGGAGTCGCGACTCGCAATATTTTTGTATTTCGGATAGAGACGCTTGAACTGACGGTACTCCTCGGTACCGGCACTCGTCATATTGAACGAGCCGTCCTTCGTTCCCAGGAAGTTCCAACCGTGCAGGTCGTCGGCATAGCCATTGCCGTCGTTGTCGCGACCGTCCAGGCGCTCACCGGGATTGGTCCAAAAAGCTTTCTTCAGGCTGATATTCGTCGTGTCAGCACCCGAGTCGATGATGCCCACGATGACAGGGCCACTGGGTGTCAGTCCGCGTTGTTTTAGTAAGTCGAGGGCAGCCTCCACGTTTGCGCCCTGCAGTTGTTCAGTGTAGTTCTTGTGCCACCCGGCACAATCCGTCGGGGAAGATACCGGCTGTGCCGCCCCCGACAATGCAACACAGAACATACTAAATACTGAAAACAATCGTCCGATTCGCATAATGTTTTTTTGATTTTGGCGTGCAAAGGTACGAATAATCTTTCAAATTCCTGCAAAAATATACAGAAAACTTTTCATCGAGCATAGCTCGCCCGTCCGGCGCCGGTCGCGCCATCTGCATAAAAAACACAATATTATTCCATATCGACAGCTTCTTTACTGCGCTCTTATTCCACCTGCGTTTTCGGCCAATTGACGAGATAGAGCTGCTCCGTAGCACGGGTAAAAGCGGTATAGAGCCAGTGAAAATACTCTGGAGTCAGCATATCGTCGGTCATATAGCCCTGGTCTATATAGACATGCGCCCACTGTCCACCCTGCGCCTTATGGCAGGTGACGGCATAGGCAAACTTCACTTGCAGGGCGTTGTAGTAGCGGTCCTCCTTCAGTTTCTTCAGGCGTTCGGCCTTGCGCGGAATGTCGGCATAGTCGGCCATCACCGACTCATAGAGCTGCGTCTGCTGCTCACGGGTGAGCGACGGCGACTCGCTGGCGAGGGTGTCGAGCAGGACGGTGGCGGTGAGCTCGTAGTCGTCGTAGTCGGGAAACGACAGCGTGACCTCGGCAAAGCGGAAGCCATGCTGTTCGTGGACGTTACGGATGCGCTGAACGGTGGCCACATCGCCGTTGGCAAGGAAAGAGGGAGCAGTAGCGCCTTCCTGTCCACTCCCCTCTCCATTCGGAGAGGGGTTGGGGGTGAGGCTATAGTTATTCTTCACAATCATGAGGCGGTCGCCACGACAGAGTTCTTCCTCGCGGTCGAGGATGGTGCGACGGATGCCTTCGTTGTAGATATTCGCCCGTTTATTGCTGCGAGTGACAACGATGGTGTCGTCGAGACCGGCACGGCTGTAGCTGCTGGCGAGCTGTTCTATCAGTTCGTCGCCTGGCACGACGTGGACGTCGGGGAAGCCCTGAAGCCGAATCTGCGGCAATTGAGAAAATGAAGAATGAGGAATGAAGAATGAAGAATTCTCACCTCTCACCTCTCCCCTCTCACTTCTGATTCGCGTAGCATTAAAGAGGATGCCCGACTCCGACGCCTGACGCAACACCTCGTTGAGATTGGCCTCATAGACATCGAGACCGTATGCACGGAGACAAGCGGTGCTCAGCGCCGGGCTCTCCGTCTCGCCAACGGGAGGCAGCTGGGCATGGTCGCCGATGAGCAACAGCCGACAGTTACGACCGCCATAGACGAACTGAATGAGATCGTCAAGAAGTGAAGAATGAAGAATGAAGAATGAAGAATCGGAGGAGGATGAGGCACTGATCATCGACGCCTCATCGACGATGAAGAGGGTGTCTTGAGCCGCATTGTAGTTGAGCGTAAAGCCACCCATGAGCGACTTCTGGCGATAGATGCGGCGATGGATGGTAAAGGCAGGATGGCCGGCATAGAGGGAGAAGACCTTTGCTGCACGTCCTGTGGGTGCCAGCAGCACTATCTTCTGTCGGAGAACGGTCAGTGCACGGACAATAGCCGCGGCAAGCGTCGTCTTTCCCGTACCGGCAGCACCTCGCAGAATCATCGCCGGCTGAGGACGAGAGTCCGCGAAAAAGTCGGCAAAAACGCTGATAGCATGCTCCTGTTCAAGGGTCGGCGGAAAGCTAAATGAGTGCCGGATATGATATTTTAACTCATCAATGACCATGAATACAAATAATATTTGTACCTTTGCAGCCGCAAAGATACGAATAATTTTTTAATGAACGTCACTAACCAACCAATAATTAACACCGGGAAGCAGCGATTAACAATCCGCCTCAGCCGAAACAGCCTGTCATTCTCGGCTTTCATAGCCGACAGCGAGCAGGAGAACCCCATCATGTTTGAACCCTACGTCGTGAGGAGCGGCATCTCGATGGCTGCCAATCTGCGCGAGGCGCTCAAGGGTGCCGAGTTGCCCGCTATGGGCATCAAGAAAGCCCGCGTGATGGTAGATACCCCCGTGCTGATGACACCGGTGGAGTTGTTCGACGAGAAGACGATGGCCGAGGAGTATCACCACGCCTATCCGCATACCGAGCAGGACATCGTGCTCTACAACATCCTGCCCGATCTGAATGCCGTAGCCGTCTTCGCCATGAACCGCGACCTGAGGACGGTCATCAACGACAACTTCGAGGACGTGCAGTACATCACGGCCCTGACACCCGTCTGGCGCCACCTGTACCAACGCTCGTTCACAGGGCAGCGCAACAAGCTGTATGGCTATTTCCACGACCGCAAAGTGGACATCTTTGCCTTCCGTCAGAACCGCTTCAAGTTCTGCAACCAGTTCGACACCAACCATGCTCACGATGCTCTTTACTTCCTGCTGTACGTCTGGAAGCTGCTGATGCTGGATGCCGAGAAGGACGAGATGCACCTGGTAGGCGACGTCCCCGAACGCGAATGGCTCGTCGGAGAACTGAAGAAATACATCCACAGAGCATACATCATCAACCCCTCTGCCGACTTCAACCGTGCACCGGCCACACAAATCAAGGACATGCCCTTCGACTTGATGACGCTGTTCACGAAAGGACGGTGATATTAAATGAAGAATGAAGAATGAAGAAATTCGCAATTCACAATTAAGAGGAGAGAAGGAGTAAGGAGAGAAGGAGTAAGGAGAAAGAGGTTATGAGGATAATAACAGGACAATATAAAGGACGGCATTTCGACATACCGCGCACGTTCAAGGCAAGGCCCACGACGGACTTTGCCAAGGAGAATATCTTCAACGTACTGACGGGCTATCTGGACTTCGACGGCGCCACGGCCCTCGACCTCTTTGCGGGCACGGGTAGCATCACGCTGGAGCTGCTGTCGCGCGGCTGTAGCCGGGTGGTCAGTGTCGAGCAGGACCGCGACCACCACCGCTTCATCTGCGATTGCCTGAAGAAGCTGACACCCGACACCCCTCAGACATCAGACATCAAACATCAAACATCACCCAATGTCCTCCCCCTTCGCGGCGATGCATTCCGCTTCATCAAGAGCTGCAAGCAGCAGTTCGACTTCATCTTTGCCGACCCGCCCTATGCCTTGAAGGAGCTGCCACAGATTCCGCAGCTCGTCTTCGACCATAACCTGCTGGCGGACAATGGCGTCTTCGTGTTTGAGCACGGTAAGGACAATGACTTCAGCCAGATGCCGCAGTTCGTGGAGCACCGCAGCTACGGGAGTGTGAACTTTTCTATTTTTAGGAGAGAAGGAGGGAAGGAGTAGAATAAAAAGGTAAAATCATAAACCAACCAATAACATGTTATCATTATTACTATCAACCATTTTGGTTATCAACGAGGTGATGTCCTCGAATGCGGGAGCTGTTGCCAACGGAGAGCCGGTCTTCAGCCCTGCCTACAACTTCGACAGCTGGATTGAGGTGTATAATCCAGGCGACCAAGCTGTGAACCTGGCCGGCATGTATCTGAGCAACAGCGAGGATAGTCTGAAGTTCTGGAAGATGCCCACCAACATGGGCA
>Ga0310696_10000746_pt1 | contig 48454 bp, 35 predicted proteins | sample AusTroGonzalo_MG_4_FD_203885 | JGI IMG/M metagenome (GOLD analysis project Ga0310696, IMG submission 203885) | Bovine rumen microbial communities from tropical cattle in Woodstock, Queensland, Australia - Gonzalo_02 (v2) (version 2) | ecosystem: Host-associated > Mammals > Digestive system >...
CGCAGGTGGATGAGTACATCTTCCCCGACGGTCACTCCATCTTCATCCTAGCCGAAGGCCGACTGGTGAACCTGGGTTGCGCCACCGGTCACCCCTCTTTCGTGATGAGCAACTCCTTCACCAACCAAGTGATGGCCCAGCTCGACCTGTGGCAACACGACTACAAAGTGGGTGTTTACAACCTGCCCAAGGAACTCGACGAAGAAGTGGCCCGCCTCCACCTCTCCAAAATCGGTGTCAAGCTGACGAAACTCACCCAGAAGCAGGCCGACTACATCGGTGTTCCCGTCAACGGTCCCTTCAAAACCGACCTGTACCGCTACTAAAAAGTGTAGGGCTATCGTACGGCTATCCAACGGCTATCCAAAGACTATCCTATAGACAACCGAAATCAGTCCTCTATGTTCGCTGATTTCGGTTGTCACTTTTTTTCTTACGACTGATTTAGGTTGACGGGTTAATTGTGATTATGCTTTTTTGCAGGCCTGACAGCCTGTAAAAGTGCAGGATTATGCGCACGCAGGTTCAGGAATCAGCAGAGCACAGCGGTCGATGATGTCGTTGGCATATTCAAAGCCTCTATCACAAACTTTTTTGTCTTTATTTCCATCATAGCCCATGACGAGGTGCATTAGGTCATAACCTATATTCACAGCATTCAGCAACTTTCTGTCACGTTTGGCAACAGCCAATTTATACTTGTCTACTGACGGACGACCTTTCCCTTTGCGCACGTCAAATGCTGCATCGAGTGCAATAAGGCATCCTTTCCACAGGTAGTCCCCTGCCGACTTGATGTACTTGCTATCGGTGTAACTTTTTAGTTCGGGGTCATAGTTGGCTTTTTTGATGACCTCTTCTGCATTCGCCACATATCTCTTGGCTTCTTCAATTGGATTTTTCTTTTCCATAACTTAACTTATATATGAAAACGTACTCATTTTCTATTCCCTAATTTCTCATGGGGAAATAGCGATGCAAAAATACAATAAATTCTAATAATAAACACAAAAAATTCTAAAAAAATTTTTCAGAATTTATGCTCATAGCCAATGTGTAACATTACAGAATAACGGGGTATGTCGTGATGTAAACGTGGTGCGTATCCTTCGTAGTATTGATAGTCGAACCCTTCATAAATAGCTCCATGTAACCCTATAGTCAACAAGTCTTTGGAAGTTAAGTTAACCCGTCCGCCTATACCCAAAGTACTGCCGATATTAAAAATTTCCTTGGCATTGGCAGCCACCCATGTATTTACTCCAAAACCGAAAACAACGCCACCTTTCACATAAAAATGAGGAAGATGGAATTCCATCTCAACGGGAATCAATATGTTTCGTACAGCAAAATCACGTGAAACGGTAAAATAATCCTCATAACGTAGGCCAGCGGCAACACCCCATAGACGATGGAAATCGTAACGCATACCTACACCTATGCCCAAGCCTGGATACAAATCAGAAACAACAGGGTATTTGCAAAAACCTCCTCCCACATTGGCGGTAATATTAAATCCTTTGTGAAAATCAGTTGCGTTATTTGTATTTTGTGAGAATACAGGCACATCTAATATGACAACCAATAATAATAAAATCAACGATAGTGCATTTTTCATGATATGAAGTTTTTGATTTATATCGTTTGCAAATTCCATCATGAATCCTTTCTAATCACGAATGCAACGGACGGAAAAACCGTAGTTTTTGTAATAGGTGTATTTCGACATAGTACCTGCGTCATATCTTAGGATACGAATACATGCATGATAATTATCTGTCTCCTCTGTAGCAGTCCAAAAATCAGCGAAATACCCAAAATTAGTAGATGGCGTAAGACCTGCGGGTAAAGCAGAAAAGCCGGTACTGTTGTTGGTACTTGGATTATTGCCTATTGCGCAAGTAGAGGTATAGTTGTTCCAACCTGTGGTAGCTGCCAATGCTTTTCCTAGATTAGAAATGTTGTCGTCGCATATATATGCGCTATGGATACTTACATATTCGGTTAGTTGTGTCCATTCCGCATCGCTTGGCACATGCCAACCGTTAGGGCAAATGCCCTGAACGCCACTGGGGTTGGCCGTGCTGCTACTTGCTCCATTCATTAAAGCAGCCCAATTATATAGGTAGCCATACGTGCCTACTAATTCAGCGTCGTTGTTTGGATAGTAGCGTTGTGCAGCATAATCGTAATGGGTTGCGGAACTTCCCAGAGGGATTTCTGTGCCAGCTGGGTCGTGTGTAGTGCGCAGGTTTTCTTTCATCCAACACTGATTGCCGATTTGCACAGTATTGTAAATATTGCCATCCACATCAGTCACTGTGGCCGCCACTGGGCAGGGTTGTCCATCATTGCCTGTGCCAGTAATGAAACTCTTTTCATTACTATATGCGGTGCCATTGCTATTGGTTGCGTAGGCACGCACATAATAGGTGGTGTTTGAGGTCAAACCTGTTATTTCACTATCAAAGTCACCCAAGCCAATGTTTATGCTATCGCAAGTATGTGGGTCCATAATAGTGGGTTGTGGTGTGGTGCTCCAGCAGATTCCCCGAGCTATCAAGGTGTCTCCAATATAAGTAATATGGCCATGACCCATGGCTGAAGTATCTGTGATAAAATTGACATTGGTGGTAACAATTGAAGGAACGGCAGGGGGAGCAAAGCCCAGATTCCGAACACATCTAACGCTCAAAGGATAAGCCTTGTGCATGGAATTATAAAAACCTGTTGTGCTAACATCCGGCCACATGTAGAGAATTGGAAAACTGGGACCAAAAGAGCCTGTACTATTGTTTGAAGCCCAGAAAAATGCGCCATAACCAGTAGAGTAAGTGCCAGAACTCACTCCTGCCGGTTTTGCGGAAAAGCCTGTCTGATCGTTTGTTGATACCTCATTACCTGGTGCACATGCTGTGGCAGAAGCTACCCAATCTGTAGTAGCGGAAGCCAAAGCTTTGGCAATATAGGTAACGTTATCACCACAGTGATAGTTGTTTTGACTTTCTACATAGCTTCGCAAAGTGTTCCATTCTGCCAGACTGGGCAAATGCCAACCGTTTGGACAAACACCTTGTATTATTGATGTTTCCGTAGCGGGAACATTATACACTGCTGCATGCCAATTGTAATTGTAGCCATAAATGTTGACATCTCCATTCGCATATCTATAGGGGGTGCCAGTCATTTCATTATCAACAAAAACAGGTATTTCTTCCCCGTTGGGATAATGTGTTGTCCTCAGATTCTCTTTCATCCAACATTGCGTGCCTAAACTGACCATGTGGTACACATTGCCGTCATAATCGGTAAGCGTAGAATTACATGCTGTATCCAAAGCGGTAAAGCTTTTTTCCTCGCTATATGCAATGCCAATGGCATTGATGGCATAACAACGATAATAATAAGTCTGTCCAGGTATTAATGATGTTGCTGTCGCAGAGAAAATTCCCGTACCAACTCCCTCCGCACTGTGAGGTCCGTTTACATCCGGAAGAGGATTGGTACTCCAGCAGACCCCACGTTCTGTCACAGCGGAATAACCGTCATGAATAACCAGTCCATAGCATATAGCCGAATCTGATGTGATAAATACTCTATTGTCGGTGGATACTTCTGGAATTGTGAGCATATAGTATGTGGTGTCAATTCTGTTGCCGAAAACAAGTTCGGCCTCTTCCAAATAACCATTGTCTCCTGTATTTGCATCTATTATTTGTATCTTCCAAGTCCCATTAAGTGGGCATCCAATAAGTTTTGAAAAAGAATCATCAGGCTTATAAATATTTGTCATATTCATCACATCAGAAGAATCTATATATTTATCATCTGAGTTTCCATGGGGATTCTCAACGGTTATATGATTACATAATTCATATACAAGGGAATTGCCGCACGCATATTGATAACCTTGCAAGGTATCGTTAGACCAACAGTAATTCCAACATTCTCCCATAGGATTAGAGGTGATATCACAGGCGTTATTATTATTGGTGCTGTTATAACATCCAAAATATGCTTTGTTAGATGACATGCCTTGCCAACCAATTTCTGTCGAGGGAATGCTAGATGCGCAATTATTACCCGAATTTCCTTTTTTCAAAATTGTGCTATATTGACCATTGGGGCAAACAAGGGCTATCCATAAATCAGAGATATAAGAATGTTCTAATTTTAAGCGGATATATGCAATGTCGTCTTCTCGTTGAATGGTATCTGTCGGTTCAAATTCTTGAACATTAAAAGTTCTATACAAAAAACAACCGCCATTACAATCTCCTGAATAAGGTATGTATAGAAGGGTATCATTTACGTAGCTATAAGGATGCTCCACTGCTATCCACGAACGGAATATAAGTTCAATGGCTTCATCCTCAGTTACATATTGTTCTATGGTATCACTTGCCAGGTAGGAAGTGTCAAGCCATACATATCCTGTAAATTGCAGCAAATCCCCTTCGTTGAAAGGATATTCTGAAACTCCTTTGCCAGACTCTACTTTCAATTCAACATCAATCGTAGAACTTTCATATTCTATATGGTTATTTCCCTTTGAAGAAAGATTGACCATCTTGATGCTGGCACTTTCTTTTGATCCTTGTACATTGAGCACGTATGATTGTGTGGCCCCTAATGTAAGTTTGAACACATGGTTGCCCGCAATCAAACTGCGTGAATCGCGCAATACCAAACGTCCGTTAATATCATAAATACTAATGGTAATATCATCATTATAAGGAAGATGTATGGAAAAACGGGTAGTTCCGTCGAAGGGGTTAGGTCTGTTTTGGGATATGGATAACCTTGATGCTTGCGATACCGAAGGGTTATGATCTTCAATACCCACGTAGGTCAATTCCAATGTAGTGTCAGGATAATATATCATTTGGGTCCAGTCTTGTGTCACGTTATGGATGTCCACGTGATGTAGTCTCACATACTGATTTAATACGTCCTTTCCTGTAAATGACAGATGAATCTGCGCAAAAAGGGCAGGTAATGTTATCAACGCGATAAAAATGACTAACAGTATTTTTTTCATTGTTTTAGCATTTTGTATTATGTGATGGTGTGTGATTATTTTCAGTTGCAAAAATACTATTTATTTGAACTCATTTAATCCCTCACGGCAGAAATATGAACCCTTGCGGCAAAAATGTGAACGTGAGTTAAGAATTGAATCTTTAGAATGCTTTTTTATAGATTGATAATTAATGTGTTAAACCATATTGCATCCTCTAATCGTATGAAAGGGAAAAAGGCTTTGGTGTGAGGGGATAAAGCGATTTTTGGACTATTTTGTATCAGATATTTGACTATCTTTGCTGTTGTATTCAATCAAAAAAAACGATATGAAGTATCTAAATAAAGTTGTCATAATTTTGTACTGAATTGGGGCTTTTGTGTTGGTTTGGGGAGGAAAAAGTACGAAAAACGGCTTGTTTTTTGGGTTTTGAATGACGTATAAATGACGCGTGACGCGTGGAATTGTCAGTAGCTTCCCCATGTTGGTTAGGCATGCTCTGCATCATCCTCCTGTTCGTAATAGTAGGAATAATCGATACCCTTCATAAAAATTTCACGATCGTCAATGCGATCTGTCATAGCGCCTCTCAACAGCTCGCGAATACGAGTACTGTCCATGTGGCTTGCAATCATGGCATCAAGATAGTCTTTCTTGTCTATCTTGCTCCAATCTACGCACTGACCTAAACGCTTCTTGAATATCAAGTCAAGCCAAATACGCGTACTGCGACCGTTACCCTCCATAAATGGATGGGCTACATTCATTTCTACATACTTATCAACGATTTCGTCAAAGGTAGTCTCAGGCATCTGTTCAATCGTTTTTAAGTTATCATGCAGATATTCTGCCAGACAAAACAATGTATTACCCTTAGAGATAGTCTTCGTGCGTATTTTGCCTGCAAAGTCGTATAGCCCACCAAAGAGATAAGCATGAATTTGCTGCAGGGCTTTCACCTTGCCCACATCCTTGTCAGCCACGAGATTACTTTCCCAAAGCGTATAAGCCTTCTTTCTGCTCTGCCCATCTATGGTATTGTCGCTATAGGTAAACCAGTCAAGAAAATCCATAGCACGTTGATTATTAGTATATTTAGCAAGCAATCTGATGCCTTCGGCATCTAGCACATCCGTATCGTATCGCTTACCATCAGCAGCACGCAATTTCAGTTGGTTAGTGGCGCTAACCAACTCATTTCCTTCCTTGCGCAATTTAGTCTTAAGATACTTCCAGTAGTTACGATTCTTCTTATAGTCAAATTGGTCGTTGATAGCTCCAACAACATCCTGCACAGAGAACCACCACTTGGCATTCTCTTCATCCCAAATAGCTCTGACCTCATGGTCCTTATAAAAGCGGAAAGATATCTTACTCATATTAATTCCTCCCATGCTTTTTGCATTCAATCCGCAAAAATAGCAAATTCCCGCATATAATCCGCAGGAAGTCGAATATTTTTCTAATGGCGCCATACTTAACGCGGCAGGAACTAACGGCGAGCCATTCTTATTCACCTCGTCACTCCTTCACCAACTTCGAGGTGTAGCTTCTGCCGCTTTGGCTGAGGATACGCACAGCGTAGATGCCGGTTGGGAGGTTGGCGATGTTGATGATGTTGCTGGAGGGGTTCTCTAAGCTCATTACCTCTTTGCCCAGCATGTCGAAAACGCGCACCTGCTTCACGCCCTCCTGAGCCTCCGTAAAGTTGATGACAAAGCATTGGCTGGCGGGGTTGGGGTAGAGGCTCACATTGGATGACTCATAATCTCTCACTCCGATGAATATCTCCTCATTAAAGCCACACTCCACAAACACAGCGGTATCGGGATGACTGTAGTAGAGTTCTGAACCCTCGTGCTTGCAGATGAAGAAATAAGGACCCTCCTCGTCTTTTTCGCTGAATCCCCAATTGGGGCCAACCCCTTCTATGAAACATTTGCGCTGGAACTGATTGCCATAGTAACACCAAGGTACATCCTCGCTGAAACGGATGTACTTCCTATTTTCTTCATAATACACACTGTCCACCACCAACTCGTAGGTTTCGTTGTACTGGTCTCTCCTGACAAAATGGTCGCCCTCCTCCCGTGAAAGATCCATCACCAATAGTTCCTCCCGAGTTTCCGCATCCCTGAAATAGAGCTTGTCGCTGGCCTCGTTGGAATACAGTTGGCCGTAGTCTGAGTTTTCCCCAAAGGGGGTGGTTATTGACAAACTGAAAGTGTCGCCTGACAGTCTTACGGCTTGGATTGTACCCAGCCAATGACCCGCCAAGTCGATATGGGGAATTGTCCATGTACAGCTGTCCCCCGTTAAAACAGGGTGAAAGTTTTCATCTTGTGCCATGGATGACAATATGCCGCAGCATATTAATACCAATATAATACTGATTCTTTTCATGATGTTATTGATTTTAATGGTTTTTTAGTTTTCTTTTTTAATCAAAGCCTCCCCCTCCTTGCCGTTGATGTAGATGGTTATCCTGCGGGTGCTGCTCTTTGCAATAAACGTTAAGTTTTGGCAAACCTTATAAAAATTTCTTCCGCATAAAACATTCTCCAATAAAGAAAACATTACAAACTCCCATTTTCATTCTTTAACCATTACCTTTTTTAAGCAAATGTATCCCTCGTCAGTTTCCATATATTCCATTTTTATTTAACATCTATATGCATATCCCAATCAAATAAATTTTTTCCGCCTATTGTATCTACTTGGGCTACAATTCCGTTATGACACTTCCACCTCTGCCGTTATTACTGGCGAAAATTCAATCTTAAATCAAACTATAGCGAAATATTTTATTCTTCACATGTACATAAAAGAATGTGGTAATATCCACCTAATGATCTCCAAATTAAAAAAAGATAGTCTCCTCCAACATATACCAAATCATTCTTATTTTTTAATTTAAATTCTTTTTTCGAGGGCAATATTTTGATAATATCAGAAGATACTTTTCTAGATATAAAAAAAGTTATATTATTGATAGTTACATAATAAGCAAGTAAATTAATGGATTTGTTATCGGCAACAAATTGGTCTAAAGATAAATAATATTCTCCACCTGAAAAACTCGACTGAAAAAAATCCATAATATAAAATTCATTGTTTTTAAAACAGTTTTGTTTTTTTATAGTAATATCAGAAATGGTTTTAGTGAGAAAATCATCTTTTAACTCTACTTGTTGTAAATTTAAAATTGATAAATCGTTTTGACAAGTACAACTGCTTAATACAAGAATAATTATAATACACAAAAACACTCTTTTCATATTTTACTTTTTTTAGGGTTGAACTATGACAGGATTTAATTTATTAATTGAAAAAACACCTGGGAAATTACTATAAGTAGAATTTCTATCATATTTAATATACTTATTTCTTTGGGGAAGATAAATTTTAAAAGTCGGTGTACCACTACCATTTTTCAGAGAAATATTTGTAAGTTTATTTGCAAATCCTATATCACAATCTCTTGTGTCTAAACCGGAAGGATACGGTGTATTTCTTGGATGATTATGGTTGTGGCCTCTAATTGTATAACCATACTGATATTTATTGTCCAATAAAAAATTAACACTTCTTTCTGTGCCACTTTCGTGTGAAGTGGAGATTACGTTTAGCCCGTTATCTCCTTTTTCTCCTAGCATTAACTGACTATACTCGACTGTCGTGTTTTTTGCTAAAAATTCAAAGAGTTGTGAACCATTATTATCTCCTCTAACATTGTACCAATCAAATGTCGTTTTTGCCTCATCAGAATATTGAGATTTGTATGTTTCAATAGTTCCATAATTAAATGAGAGCTCTTTGCCTTTTATTCTATTACCATTTTTATCAACTATATAAAAAGCGTCCTTTGTTTTATCTACAACATGATTGACAACTTTTCCATGGCTATTTATTTCCCATATATCTTCCCCATTCGGATCCACTAACTTTATGGGGTTGTCTGCGCAGTAAACATACGGTGAAAGCGAGGGATATTTGTCACTCATCGGGTCCACGCTCAGCCAGATGCTCAGGTCTGAACTATAATACCTTGCTCCAAAATATGAGTACCCCGTCTCGGTGTCTTTTTCTTTGGCACTGAAAGTGTACATAGCGTTCCAGTTGGTGCTTCGTTGATCCACAAAGTCCTCACCCCATGGAAGGTAGTGCAAGTGCTGGATAGCGTCGCCCTTTATATTAGTTATCCAACTGCTGCTGCCGAGGTGGTCGGGGTGATACCAATAGCCTTCATCCTCGTGTTCAACAATATCTTTATACCTGTATATATCTTCTAATGTGTTTTTTAAATACACCTCAGGCCTTTGCAAACAATCCAACACTTTTTTCAGATGGGGGGAATTCAAATCCAATACCTTCTTTTTCACATCCTTCCGTCTCACAATAGGCGAATCAATTTCAATTATTCCCCCGCCTCCTATCCTGCTGGCTATGCGCTCGTTCTCCACATAATAATGCTTGGTGTAGCCTTTGGGGGTTACGACCATATACGGTGACGGGTACAAAGTGGGGTTGTCAAGCACATAGGTTGCAGACCACCGGCCACTGACATTCTGCCGACTGGGTTTACCTGTCAGCTTGTAGGTTCTTTCCCCATTGGCATCATACTGGTAAAACGAAAGATACTCATCATCTCTTACCCCCTGCAGGCGGTTCGCCTCATCCCAGCACAAGAATCTTTCCCCTGGAATTCTATCAAATCTATGGTATATCAGATTGCCTGTGGCATCCCATTGAAAGCCATGGATCTCACTGCCATCTATTCCGATAATCGTGTTCTGTTGGGAGGTTGTGTTATAATGATAATACCTTCCGTATGACACAGCGGAGAAATTCCCGTTCAGCAATGTTCCCGCTGTCAACACTTTCTTACAAATTCTTCCGTTGTCAAAATAACTCATGGAAAGATTATAGCTCAGAGGGGAAACACCATACCAATGTCCTTCAGCGCTACTCAAACGGTAAAGATTGTCGTACCCATAACTGTTGTCATAATCCCCACCAAGACCGTTGCTTAACTGCGGTGCTTGGTTGACCACATCCGTGATGTTGCTCACCGAATCGTAAGCGTAATGGAGTTTCAACATATTGATATTAAGTATTATATATTGCATATGACAAAGAATCACAAGTGCTCAACAAATGTTATAGTAATGGTGTCGAAAAAAAAAGGTGTTGACTGTTGCTTTAAAAAAATTAGGGTGAATATGCCTTTTTGAATTATCTGATAAAATTCTCTTGTTGATTTCCTCAAAAATCGATTCCTTTTACCGTTGGACCATCCACAAGGTGGTTTATCAAGATACTCACGTTGGACAATCAAATTACCAACTGTCTCGGTGTCTTTCGGATCTTGAAAGCCAAGGGCGTATATTTCAACGCTTTTTAATTTGAGTTCTGTACTATCGTGGTATATAGAGTCATTAAAGACTAATTCCGCAAAAAAAGTTACGATAGAATATGAATTACTATATTTTAAGAACTCGCGTGGAATTTCAAATATGTTACAATTAGAAACAGAAAGAACCAGACTGTCATTTATTTTTACAGTATTAGTACATGTATCTTGAGCTGATGTCATAGCGCAACTCAAGACACTTCCTATTACAACTATAATCTTAACAATGGTTTTCATTTGAAGATTTCTTCTATAAGAGTTTTTTCATAAATATCACACCCTTTTTTGTATCCCTTACTATATTTTTCACCTGCATTATCTTTAGAATATTGTAAAAAACCGGAAACAACATTGTTGAATATATCGCGATCGAAATTACCCAGCAACAAAAAGATTACATTTCCATAATACTGCTGATATTCTTTTGAAGATTCATTGGAGGCTTTGCCATTTAGAAGAGATGAATTTTCTGGAGGCATGATACAATCTCCGGCATCCTTACATTGCTGAAAAAGAACTGAAAATGAGAACAGATTTGCTTCCACTTCGTTAAAAATTGAAGCTTCAGACCTATTATTGTAGTCTTGATATGCATGAAACATCTCATGAGCCAGAGTCCCTACATTCCTGTCATTTCCATTAAGATATATTGTTTTATCCTTGGCTGAAAAGCCCCCTTTGCTATTAGACTTAATGTCGGAACTAACGTAATATTTGCAATCGTCACCATTCAGGGCTTCGATAACAGTCTTTCCATTTTTGGTTTTGTATATTTCATTCATCGTATTCCATTTATCTTGCGTACTTTTTAACACGCCATCAGGACAATTTTGTCCTGGAGAATATTTATGACCGTCAATATACCACGCTTCCCCATTCGGATCCACCAACTTAATGGGGTTATTCGCACAATAAACATACGGGCTCAGCGAGGGATATTTGTCACTCATCGGGTCCACGCTCAGCCAGATGCTCAGGTCTGAGCTGTAATATCTTGCTCCAAAATATGAATACCCCGTTTCGGTGTCTTTCTCTTTGGCGGAGAAGGTGTACATGGCGTTCCAATTGGTGCTGCGTTGGTCAACAAAGTCCTCGCCCCAAGGCAAGTAGTGCAGGTGCTGCACGGCGGAGCCGTTTATATTAGTTATCCAACTGCTGCTGCCGAGATGGTCGGGGTGGTACCAGTAGCAGTCCTGTTCATTTTCTTCAATCACTTCCCTCATACTGTATAGCCCTTCTGTCAGAAGGTTGGGCTCAACTTCGGGACTTGTTCCCAAACATTCTCCCATCACCAGTTCAGAATGTTCTTGGTTTTGACCCAGTTTCTCATAAAAACACTCCCTCGGCTCCTCGCATTCACTTTCCGGATCTCTGTATTGAAGCGTCATGTCGGGGCAAAGACTCTTACATATATCCTTCAAGCCTCCCATTCCAATTTTGCTGGCTATCCTTTCGTTTTCGGCATAGTAGTGCTTGGTATAACCTTTGGGGGTAGCCACCAGATAGGGGGAGGCATACAGAGTGGCGTTGTCCATGATGGTATAAGTGCTCCAATGCCCGTTAATCAATTGTGTCCGGTTACTGGAAGTCAGCTTGTAGGTCCGCTCACCGTTGGCATCATACTGATAAAACGAAAGATACTCATCATCTCTTACCCCCTGCAGGCGGTTCGCCTCATTCCAGCACAAGAATCTTTCCCCTGGAATTCCATCAAATCTATGGTATATCAGATTGCCTGTGGCATCCCATTGAAAGAGATCTCTAAAATTATGATTGTTTGTAAATTGTGACATTCCGTACAAAAGTATTTATTAGTGCTGTTTTACTCATCTTTGCTCAGATGATTGTATTTTTCTAAAATATTATAGATTTCTACAATATGTTCTCTTTCCCATCCACATCTATCTCTTAATATGATAAGTATATTCGATGTACTGGTATCACCATAGAGTTCCAAAGCAGTGTTGCAATGTGGAATGAAAATTCTTGTAAGAATATTCAATTTGAGATCTTCCTTTACACAGCAGAACTCAGGCGAGTCTAATAAGAATGTTCTTGTTTTATTCAAAAAAAAGAATGATTGATAATTTACCTGTAAAACCTTTTCTTCCTCGTTGATCTCTATTCGATTAATCATACAAAAGCACTCAAAATAATACACGTATCCAAGAAATATAGGTATAAGACCCAAGAAAAAAAAGACTGGAGAGTCTGAAATCCATAGTGTCACAAATTTTATAAAATTCCAATCCTCATCTTTAAAAGAAATCAATATATATGAAAGCAAACTGCTTGTCAACATCCATGTTGCCTGATATTTAAACAAATACAGAAAATAAAATACGAAAAATGGACAGTTGCTATTTCTTTTAATTACCATGACTAATTCATTTTAGTAAACCTTTGCGCCAACTGGGAGAACTTCTCTTTCTTTAGGGTGCTTAATTTTATAACTAACCCACTGTTCCCACAATGTCGAGGCAGTAAAAGAAGCAATAGAATTTCCTATTGACTTCGAAATACTTATTAAATTCTTTTTCAAGGATTGCTTTTGTACTTTTGACAACGCTCCAAATATACCATATCCTGCAGATTTACAAATGTCACGTACCAAATCCTGTTGTTCAAATAAATCCACTCCTTGGCCTTCTAGTGTCTCTGCGATTTTCTGAAATCCGGATATAATTTGAAACGAACTAAGACCAACAATTGTTGCACCTAACGCCACTGATGTACCCCCTGTGAAAGCACTCCCTCCCGCTCCTATTACAATTCCTGAACAAGCAGTCTCTACACCTGCCCCAAGTTCCAAAGCGCCACTAATAATTCCATCAATTTTTTCACTAATTATGGAAAAATCAAACATTTGCCCAATAGAACCATCATATTCTATTGTTCTTGATATCTTTTCTCCATAATGAGTATTAAATGTTTCTTCAACAATTTGATGATATCGTCCACCTTCATTACTGACCCATGTCAATTCTTTAGTATCTTTGTTATATTTCCATTTGTCTATATTATCATCCATTTCCTCCCCATTCGGATCCACCAACTTAATGGGATTGTTCGCACAATAAACATACGGGCTTAGTGAGGGATATTTGTCACTCATCGGATCCACGCTCAGCCAGATGCTTAGGTCGGAAGAATAGTATCGGGAGCCGAAGTAGGAGTAGCCAGTTTCGGTGTCCTTTTCCTTGGCACTGAAGGTGTACATGGCGTTCCAATTGGTGCTTCGCTGGTCAATAAAGTCCTCGCCCCAAGGCAAGTAGTGCAAGTGCTGCACGGCGGAGCCGTCAGAGTAAGTTATCCAAGAAGAGGAGCCAAGGTGGTCGGGGTGATACCAGTAAGCTTCATCCTCGTGTTCAACAATATCTTTATACCTGTATATATCTTCTAATGTGTTTTTTAAATACACCTCAGGCCTTTGCAAACAATCCAACACTTTTTTCAGATGGGGGGAATTCAAATCCAATACCTTCTTTTTCACAACTTCCCTTTCCACAATAGCCGAATCAATTTCAATTATTCCTCCACCGCCTATCCTGCTGGCTATGCGCTCGCTTTCGGCATAGTAGTGCTTGGTGTAGCCTTTGGCGTTGGTGTCGAATAAGGATATTTTATTCATACAGGGTCTTTTTTCTCATACGAATTTATAAAAACTACTCGGTTTTATTCAATAGCTCCTTGCCGGCCTCCGTCAAACGATATCGTTGCGTAGGACTGTTGGGTGAATCGGGTTGTGTCATCTCCACAACGCCCAACTTCAATGCAGGGGTCAAGTAGTTGTTTAAAAACATTGGTCGGCTCTTCATACCAAGTATTGACATGATTTGTCGAATACTCATCTCACACTTGATAACTTTAACCAATCGGAGTATCTTCTCACTTGTACTATTACTTGTACTGCTACTTGTACTGCTACTTGTACTATTACTTGGTGACAGCTTGGTGACTACTTGGTCCTTACTTGGTTCATTCTCCGGATTCCGTCTCCAAATAACCACCCTGAAATCCTCTTCCTGATGGTACTCCGGAGCCTTCAGTCCCTTCTCTTTACACAGGTTTACGATGTCCTCGGTGCCCGTGCCCACCTTATCTACATAGCCGGTCCAAAAGAGAGGGTCAGCAATGAGAGGATTTGCGGGAAGCGACTTGTGCGGCTCTAGCAGTTTGCTCACCGTGAGTCCGTAAGGCAGTTGTCCGGGGTTCCACACTTCCAAGCGGTTGCGGAACAGCATCACCTGCACGCTGCCGTTGCTAGTGTAATCTCTATGCGCCACGGCATTCACAATGGCTTCTTTCACGGCATCGGGCGGCAGTTCGTAGTTGGTTGGCACAGAGGCCGTATCGCCTTCGGCACGGGTTCCCACTGCAAGGTCCACACGATCCATTACAAAGGCTGTGGCCTGGTCAATCATGTCGAACAGCGTCCCACGGCATATCTGATAGGCAGGCAGCGGCTTCTCCACCACGTTGCCGAAGAACTGCACGCACTTGACCTCGGAGGTGATGAAGAACCTCTGCGGACGCTTGCCGAACAGCAGTACGGCCGAGTTGGAGATGCGCCCTTTGTCGTCCATCAGCGACAGGTGGGTCAGCAACTTCGTCGGGGTGGAATTCTCCGACAAAGGGAAGTTGCGCTTTGCCCGGGCCGTCACGATAAACTCGTGCATCTTGTCCTCATCCAGGTCTTCCAGCGTCGCGTTGGTGTCGAAAGCCGCATCAAACGGTTGCCAGCGGATGTATTCCTTCTCTTCCAGATAGCGCACCAGTGAGGCGTAAACGGATGTCCGCAGCCCCTCCACATCCACGAAAGTCTTGCGCACGATGTCGCGCTCCACCTTTTTGATGAGAGCGGCCTCCTTGGGGTGCCTGTTCTCCTCGTTTATACTTTTAATGAAAATCAGTCTCGTCTTATGCAGCTCTGCCGCACGGTCATACTCGCGTTCGGTAGGCGAAACACCCTCGGCATCCTCGTAGCCATATTTGTTGCCGTACAGTCCCAGATAGATATCGCTCATCTCCACCTCGCTCAGGTACACCTGTTGTGGCGAAGCCTCACCAGCGGGCACATCCTCAAACAGAAAAGTCTCGAAAAACTTCCCCAGCAGAGCATCCCTTCGGATGTACTCGCTGAGCATAGCCCGCTCCTGCGCAAACTCGCTCTGCACACTGCTAATGAAGATTTTAATCCTTTTCATAACGGTTTATTTCTTTTTGCAAAGATACTATTTATTTTTCATATAGCCGTAGGAAAAACCATATAAAAGTATTCTTTTAGCCTCTTTGTTCAAATCATTATTTTGCGCCACCTCATCACTCCTTCACCAGCTTCGAGGTGTAGCTCCTGCCGCTTTGGCTGAGAATACGCACAGCGTAGATGCCGGTTGGGAGGGTGGCAATGTTGATGGTATTGCTGGAGGGGTTCTCTATGCTCATTACCTCTTTGCCCAGCATATCGAAAACGCGCACCTGCTTCACGCCCTCCTGTGCCTCCGTAAAGTTGATGACAAAGGTATGGCTGGCGGGGTTGGGGTAGAGTCTCACATTGGATGACTCATAATCTCTCACTCCGATGAATATCTCCTCATTAAAGCCACACTCCACAAACACAGCGGTATCGGGATGACTGTAGTAGAGTTCTGAACCCTCGTGCTTGCAGATGAAGAAATAAGGACCCTCCTCGTCTTTTTCGCTGAATCCCCAATTGGGGCCAACCCCTTCTATGAAACATTTGCGCTGGAACTGATTGCCATAGTAACACCAAGGTACATCCTCGCTGAAACGGATGTACTTCCTATTTTCTTCATAATACACACTGTCCACCACCAACTCGTAGGTTTCGTTGTACTGGTCTCTCCTGACAAAATGGTCGCCCTCCTCCCGTGAAAGATCCATCACCAATAGTTCCTCCCGAGTTTCCGCATCCCTGAAATAGAGCTTGTCGCTGGCCTCGTTGGAATACAGTTGGCCGTAGTCTGAGTTTTCCCCAAAGGGGGTGGTTATTGACAAACTGAAAGTGTCGCCTGACAGTCTTACGGCTTGGATTGTACCCAGCCAATGACCCGCCAAGTCGATATGGGGAATTGTCCATGTACAGCTGTCCCCCGTTAAAACAGGGTGAAAGTTCTCATCTTGTGCCTTGGATGACAATATGCCGAAGCATATTAATACGAATAAAATACTGATTCTTTTCATGATGATATTGTTTTTAATGGTTTTTTCCTGCAAAAATACAACATACTGGGCAATATTTAATCCCTCACGGCAGAAATGTGAACCCTTGCGGCAAAAATGTGAACGTGTGGTAAGAATTGGATCTTTAGAATGCTTTTTTATAGATTGATAATGAACGTGTTAAACTATATTGTATCCTCGGGTCGTATGAAAGGGAAAAAGGCTTTGGTGTGAGGGGATAAAGCGATTTTTGGACTATTTTGTATAAGATATTTGACTATCTTTGCTGTTGTATTCAATCAAAAAAAAACTATGAAGTATCTAAATAAAGTTGTCATCATTTTGCTGAACATCCTGTTCTGCGCCTTAACGATTTGGTTTTTTACCCGCAATGCATACCTACGTTCGTATGCTGGTTTTGTCAAAGAATTCTTTCTTGGAATGTTGTTGTTAATAACGCTATATATCAATTATTTTCTGCTTTATCCGAAGATTTACCAAAAACATTCACACAATGTTTATTGGTTGACATTGGTACTCATTGCTATTGCGACAAGTTTTATAGACATTGCTGTTGCTTATCCTATTATTGTATCATGTAATAAGGAAGTTATCCAAATTGTAGGTCCATTTAATTTCTTCTCAAAAACTCTACTTTTTATTGCTGGACGAAATCTCGCGTTAAACTTCTTCCCCTATTTGCTTAGGGAACGGCAGCATTACCAACAGGCATTGGAAAAAGAGGTACGGGTCGTTTACCAAAATGTCAGGAAACTTGATGTTACAGACAAAAACAGTAACATACACCTGATTGACATCGATAAAATTTTCTATTGTCACCAACAAGGAAATTTTACCGAGGTCTTTTCCGTAAAAAACAAAAAATACACTCGACTCGGTTCCATGAAGCATCTCGAGCAGTTGTTTGAGGAGGAAGAGTTCATCCGCATAACAACCACTGTGTTGGTACCTTTCCAATATATCAAATCATGCAAAGACAATATCGTGACAATGAGAAAAATGCCTTGGGAGAAAGAACCTACCACATTCCAATTGGAGCCCAAAAATCAGGAAGAAATATCCAAAAAGGTTATAGAGGGTCTTCTAAGATACAAGGTTTCTACAGGTGGCAAAAGAATCCCAGGGAAACCTTTTCGTCCAAAAGTCAATAGAAAACCAGTAATACCACCGGAAGAGAAGATTAAAGAGGTTCTTTCCTTCATAAAAAAGCATTCGAATTGTAATACGGGGGATATTATCGCTGAGACAGATTTCTCGTTGAGTACCGTTGAGCGTTGCCTCTTTGAACTCAAGAAGCAAGGACTCATTAAACATACCGGCAGCAAGAAGAATGGCGGCTACAATGTGGTGAAGGCTCCCCTAGATGAGTAACCGATTGTGCTGAAAATATGTTGTCTCTTGCATAATTTTGTACTGAATTAGGGCTTTTGTGTTCGTTTTTAGGGAGGAAAAAGTACGAAAAACGGCTTGTTTTGAGGGCTTTGAATGACGTATAAATGACACATTGGTTTGTATTTGGCTTGTTGTCAACCACTTGCGTTACGTGTCACGCGTAAAACGCGTCATTTTCATTTTTTTGTCAACCCTGAAATTTTATTGAAATGACGCAAATGACGCGTGACGCGTGGAATTGCCAATAGATAATTGATTGTTTTTCAGTGTTGTATAGAGTAATAGTTATAAATTCAAAAATGACGCGTAAAAATGACGCGTGCTTGACAGGCTGAAAAAGTAGCAGTTCAAGACCTCATAAAAAAGGGTTATTTTCAGGTCAAAAAAACAGGGAAAAATATAACTGTTTTGACCCCCTTTTTGCATGAGCCTTATATGAGACTTACATGAGAGTTACATGAGAGTTAGAAATCCTCTCATTTTGCCCGAAATTTGGTTATAATTTTTTATAACTGTTTTACGTCTGCAGAGTTTGGAAGAGGGAACGCCTTTAACACCCCCTCCATCTGCGAGATGGCATAGAGCGGACAGATCTGCACATGGCGCACCGCCCCATCGGCTTCCGGGTCCACATAGTCGAAAGCCCCGAAGTTCTCCAGTGAACTGCGGATAGCGTTTACGAGTTTCTTCTCGCGCATGAACATCCACAGGCTCTTCATGCCGCCCTGTGTTTCGGCTTTCACCTCGATGGGCAGCACCGTCTGCCGGTAGCTGGAGAGGTAATCCACCTCGGCTTGCGAGTTCTTCGCCTGACGCTGCCAGTAGTACATTTCGTGGCGGATATTCGGTGTGCGGTAGTGCAGCAGCTCCAATCCAGCCAGCATCTCGGCCATCGGTCCTTTGTTGACTAGCTCGGTGACGCTGCTCGTCAGTATCCGCGCGGTGAGTTCCGAGATGTCGCCCGTGGTCATATTCAGCAGACGCAGCATCAGGCCGGTATCCAGCAGCAGCATCTTCTGGTACGATTTGTCGGCTTCGCTGCCCAAGGGGAGGCCGTTGCCGTCGCTATGCGTCACAGGTATCACTATCCCGGCTTTGGTGAGCATATCCAGTGCTTTCTTCACCTCGGCGGCCTTGTAGTTGCCCTCCACGGCGGAGTAAACGAACTTCTTCGTGGCCTGTACGGCGGCACTCCGCATGGTGTTGCGAAGCAGTATGGGATCGATTTTCTTGCGGTATTTCGGAAAGTCATCCTCGTAGGTCACCACGATGTCGTCCTGCACCTCCTGACACGCCAAATAGTCGTGTGTTTCCACCCATCTGGCCACCGCCTCAGGCATTCCGCCCACAAGCATGAAGGTCCGCGTGAGGCCCAACAGTTTCTCATGGAGCGGCTGCGGTAATGGCTGGGAGGAGGAAGCACCGTTACGGGCTTCCATCAGCAGCTGCTCGCCGTTGGCAATGAGGAACTCATCGAAGGTCATTGGGAACATAAACATGGAATGTATGCGGCCTACGCCGAAAGAAGAAAGGTCTTCGAGCACAAACTCCAGCAGCGAGCCGGCAGCCACCACATGCAGGCCGGGCAGGTCTTCCTTGAAAAACCACAGCGACATGATAGCTTCGGGACAAGCCTGCACCTCGTCCAAAAAGAGCAGGGTCTTTCCGGGTTCAATACGTTTGCCGGCCATTGCCGAAATTTGGGAGACAATCGCCCTCACGTCGATATCTTTCACCTGAAACAGTGGGATATAGGAGGCCTGCTTCTCGAAGTTGATCTCCACATAACTCTCGAAGTTTTCCGCCAGATGACGGACAGCGGTTGACTTGCCCACCTGACGGGCACCCCTGAGCAGCAGCGGCTTATGCATCTTGCGCAACGCCCATTCTGAGAGATAACTATCTATAAATCTTGGATAATACATATTTTCTTGTTCCGATTTTTTTGAATGCAAAAATACGAAAAATATTTTATCCAAGGAAATAAATTATCAAAATACAACAAAATCCAAAGAAATAATTTGCGTACTTTGGAACAAATCCAAGGAAATAACCACCTTCCCGTGTCTACTTTTCGTGGTACAGCAGCAACAAAGTCTTGTCCATGCAACTGATTTAGGTTGACAAGTGTTTTTTTTCACTCAAATGGTTCATTTTTCAAAAAAATGGTTTAACTTTGCAAATTCATTTGTGCTCTTTGTGCGAAAAGAGCGAGTGAATTTGTTTTTTGAAAGTAAGTTAATATTAATCAAAACAATAAACTTATGAAAAAACTCTTATCTTCCTTAGCATTGCTGCTTCTGCCTGCTTTTATGTTTGCAAGCGAAGCGGATATGACTTTGCCAAATTTCGGTGACGTCACCTTTTTCAATGGCACATTGACTGCCAAAGCCTTGCTGCTGTGGGGCTCCATCATCGTGATTCTGGGTCTCCTCTTCGGTCTCTTCCAGGCCATGAGAATCCAGAAGTTCCCCGTTCACAAGTCGATGGCCAATGTGGCTAACACCATCTACACCACCTGCAAGACCTACCTGCTGCAGCAGGGCAAGTTTCTGCTCATCCTCTTCGCCATCATCGGTGCCATCATTATTTTCTACTTTGGTGTGCTGAGCGGCAAGAGTTTCCCGCAGGTATTGCTGATCCTGTTGTGGACCGTGCTGGGTATCCTGGGCTCCTATGCTGTGGCTTGGTTCGGTATCCGTATCAACACCTACGCTAACTGCCGTACCTCTTTCGCTTCCTTAAGAGGCAAACCCTGGGATGTGGTTTCTATTCCTCTGCAATCCGGTATGAGTGTTGGTTTATTGCTGATTACCATCGAGCTGGTGATGATGCTCATCATCCTGCTCTTCGTGCCCGCTGAAAGCGCCGGCGCCTGCCTCATCGGCTTCGCCATTGGCGAGTCACTGGGTGCCAGTGCCTTGCGTATCGCCGGTGGTATCTTCACCAAAATCGCTGATATCGGTTCCGACTTGATGAAGGTGATCTTCAAAATCGGTGAAGATGACCCGCGTAACCCTGGTGTGATTGCCGACTGTACCGGTGACAATGCCGGTGACAGCGTAGGCCCCACCGCCGACGGTTTCGAAACTTACGGTGTGACTGGTGTTGCTCTGATTTCTTTCATCATTCTGGTGTTGGGTGAGAATGTTGACACTCAGGCCCTCTTGATTGCTTGGATTTTCGCTATGCGTATCCTCATGGTGTTCACCTCTATTTTGTCTTACGGTATTAATCACGCTATCTCAGCTGCCAAATATAAAGACTCCAAGAATTTCAATTTTGAAACTCCGCTGACCTCCCTGGTATGGATTACCTCCATCATCTCCATCGTAATCACTTTCTGCATCAGTTATCTGTTGCTGAACAACAACTCTGTTTCCGAACAATACGGCACTGATTTGTGGTGGCGTCTGGCCGCTATCATCAGCTTCGGTACTTTGGCCGCTGCCATTATTCCCGAGTTCACCAAGGCTTTCACCAGCTCGAACAGCCGCCACGTACAGGAAGTGGTGACCGCTTCACGCGAAGGCGGTGCCTCCCTGACTATCCTGTCGGGTATGGTGGCCGGTAACTTCAGCGCTTTCTGGAAAGGTATGGTGATGGTAGGTTTGATGTTCGGTGGCGTAATGGTAGCCTCCAACGGTTTGGAAATCTTTGGCGAATACTCTTCCATTTTCGCCTTCGGCTTGGTAGCCTTCGGTTTCTTGGGTATGGGTCCTGTGACCATCGCTGTGGACAGCTATGGACCGGTAACCGACAATGCCCAGTCGGTATTCGAACTATCGCAAATCGAGCAGATTCCGAATATCTCTTCAGAGATTGAGAAAGACTATGGTTTCACTCCCGACTTCGAGATGGGCAAATACTATCTGGAAGCCAACGACGGTGCCGGCAATACTTTCAAGGCCACTGCAAAACCCGTGCTGATTGGTACAGCTGTGGTAGGTGCCACCACCATGATTTTCGCCATCATCATGTTGCTGAAGAACAACGGCATGATGCAGTTGAACCTGACCGACCCGGCCGTTATCCTGGGCTTCATCACCGGTGGTGCCGTGATTTACTGGTTCAGCGGTGCTTCCATGCAGGCTGTCACCACAGGTGCCTACCGTGCAGTGGAATTCATCAAGAAAAATATGAACCTCGACAAGACTGAAGCCGATATTGAAGACTCGAAGACCGTGGTGAAAATCTGTACCAAATATGCTCAACAGGGTATGTGGAACATCTTCGCCGTTATCTTCTGCCTCACCTTGGCTTTCGCTTTCTTCGATCCCAACTTCTTCGTGGCTTACCTGATTTCCATCGCCGTATTCGGTTTGTTCCAGGCTATGTATATGGCCAACGCCGGTGGTGCATGGGACAACGCCAAGAAGGTGGTTGAAGTTGACCTGAAAGAGAAGAATACCGAACTGCATGCTGCCACCGTTATCGGTGACACCGTGGGCGACCCCTACAAAGACACTTCCTCAGTGGCTTTGAACCCCATCATCAAGTTCTCCACCCTGTTTGGTATGCTGGCAGTGGAAATCGCCATCGCCATGAAGCTGTCTGCCACTTCCAACGACTACTCACCGATTATCGGTATCGTATTCTTCGTCATTGGTTTGTTCTTCGTTTACCGTTCATTCTACGGTATGCGTATCAAAAAATAATACTGCACAAGCAAGATGCGAAAACTGAAAGTCCTCATATTATTCCTGTCGTTGATGCCGGCAATGCTCGTGGGCCAGTCTATCAAGCCCGACAAGTCCTTTGTGGACTCGGCATCAACGATGGTGTGGACTGAGGTCAACATGTCGTGGCAGTTTCCCATAGGCGGCCTCCGCAAGCTGTTCAAGATGAACGGCAGCGTGGGTACCGGCTTCACGGTCAAGACCGCCGGCAACTGGCTTTTCGGCATCAGCGGCAACTACTGCTTCGGAGCAGCTATGCGCGACTCCACCATCCTCGACGGGCTGAAAGACCATAACGGCTACACCTACAACTCTGACGGCACCTGCAATCAGGACTACCTCAACAAGGAACTGGAGGGACGCTACTGGTATGTGGCCGCCGGCTTCGGCTATGTGATTCCGGTCAACCGTTGGAAAAACTCGGGTATCCGCCTGTATGTCGATTTCGGGGTGGCCCAGCACAAGATTCACTTGGGCAGCCAGGCCGCCGATTATGTGCCCATGCTCAGGGATAACTACAAAAAGGCCTACGACCGCCGCTCTACCGGCTTCTGCATGTCGCAATCCATCGGCTACCTGTTCATCCAGCGGGTGAGGGTGGCCAGCTTCTATGTCGGCCTTGAAATCCATGAAATGTGGACCAAACCCGACCGCAACTACATCATAGGAGTCGGCCCCACCGATGATATCAAAGCCGAATTCAGTGGCCTGATAGGCATCAAGGCCGCATGGATTATCCCCTTGTACGAAAGGAAAAAGGTTTCCACTTTCTATACCTTTTAAAGATGAGACTTTTATATTCCATCACTATACACCTTTTTAATGCAGCAGTTCATCTCGCTGCATTATTTAATTATAAGGCACGCCTTTGGGTGCGGGGACGCCGTCATGTGTTCGACTATCTGGCCGAGCAATGCAAGGGCAAAGCACATGTCATCTGGTTTCACTGCGCCTCGTTGGGCGAGTTTGAACAGGGCAAGCCGCTGATGCAGCAGTACCGTGCCAGCCATCCTGAGGCTACCATTCTGGTCACCTTCTTCTCACCTTCAGGCTATGAGGTGAAGAAAAATGACCCGGCCGCCGATATCATCTGCTACCAGCCCCTTGACACCCCCCGCAATGCCCGCCGGTTTTTGGACACAGTGCCCGTGGAGAAAGCCATTTTTGTCAAGTACGAATACTGGTACAACTATATGCATCAGCTTAGCTTGCACCAAGTGCCTTTTTATTACATCTCCGCCATTTTCCGCCCCTCGCAATATTTCTTCAAGCCCTTCGGGAAATGGTTCGCCAAACAGCTCAAAACCTGTACTTATTTCTTCGTACAGAACGAAATTTCAAAAGAACTGCTCCACTCTATCGGCATTGACCAGGTGGAAATCACCGGTGATACCCGCTTCGACCGCGTTTATGACATTTCGAAACAGGAATATGAGTTGGATTTTGTGAAAGATTTTTGCCAAGAAAACACCCAACTGATAGTGGCGGGCAGTACTTGGGGACCGGATGAACAGCTGCTGAAACAACTGTTAGAAAAACTGCCAGCCAATTACAAGCTAGTACTGGCACCACATGTCACCGATGCCAAACATATCGGGCAAATCAAAGAACTGTTCCAAAAGTTCCCCACGGTTTGCTATACCGAAAAAGATGGCAAAGATTTATCAACCTATCGAGTGTTGGTGATTGACACCATCGGCATTTTGAGCAAAATCTACAAATACAGTTACATTTCTTATATTGGCGGCGCCTTCGAGACAGGCTTGCACAACATCTTGGAAGCCGCTGTTTTTGGAGTTCCCCTCTTCTTCGGCCCCAAATACCAGAAGTTCAACGAAGCGGTGCAGTTGGTAGCTTTGCAGGGAGCCTTCTCCATCACCAGCCACGAAGAGATGCTGCAAAAGTGCCAGCTCTACGCCTCCTCCCCCGAAGCTTACACCAAGGTCTGTCAAATCTGCAAAGAGTTTGTACAAAGCAATTTGGGAAGCTGTGAAAAGATAATTAGCAAATTAGTAAATTGATTAATTGGAATTGCGGGGAAGTAGGTCTTATTTCAAAAACTTAAAAGAAGCCGTCTGATCCCCTTTCATTATTGCGGTGCCAACATAAAAACCTTTCGACAAGGATGTTACGTTGATTTCGATGAGAGGATTCCCGTTGACAGCTTGTTGCAGGACAAGTTGGCCAGCAGCATTGTAAATGTTAATCAAGCGAATGCTGCCGTCAATATCGGTGAGATGGATTATGTCGGTAGCGGGGTTCGGATAAACGCTGAGTTGCAACGGGATATAGTTATTGATACCAACATGTGAGGTGTAGGCCTGGTAAAAGTCAGGAATGCCGTAACCGAAAGTAGTGTTGGGAAGATTGTAGCAATGACTGTTCTCACGTATGATTTGCATGATTTCGGATGCGGAATACTGAGGCATAGCCTGCCATAAACAAGCACTGAGACCGGCAATGATGGGGCTGGCAAAGCTTGTGCCCTCTACAGGGAGAGTAAAATCTGCGTAATAGTACACTCTGGTTGATTCTCCCATACTTGTGACATCAGGTTTCACGCGTCCATCGTATGAAGGTCCGTGAGAGGAGAAATGGGAACTGACGCTGTCAATGTTACATGAACCTACAGTAAGAATGTTAAAAGCATCAGCAGGGATTGAGATATAATACCAGCTATATTCCCCATTATTGCCTGCCGAATTACATTCGATGATACCTTTCTCTGCCAAAAGGCCGGCACAACGGCTGGCGATGCTGGTTTGACCATCACAATCCGCATAGATATAAGAGCCTTGAGGGAAATTGTCAAAGGTGGTATATCCAAGGGAACTATTAATAACATCGACTCCAAGACTATCAGCAATTTCAACAGCATTGACCCATAAATCCTCCTCGAAGGGTTGTTCGGTCTCGGAACATTCGGATTGGATGAAGACGTATGAAGCCTTGGGAGCAGTGCCCACAAAAGTACCATTCTCATCAGCTGCCATAACAGAAGCCACTCGCATACCATGTCTTGATCCATTTATGTACGTCTCGTCCACAAAGTTAGGCCTGAGGGAATATTTCCCAACGAAGCGGCCCTGATTAACCATTTTGTTATAGAAAGAATTCTGCTCAAGTTCCCTGAAACCCCCATCTATCACAGCTATGAGCATCCCTTCTCCATGGAACCCTTCCGCATGAAGAAGATGTCCGTTATGTATAGCGATTTGATTATAGCCATCCCCATAGTTTATATCATCTTTCGTAGATAACGGGATATTTTGCATCATGGGTGCAGGATTCTCGGGAACTGAAACGGCAGTATTGTTTTTCAACTGGGTTGAACCTATCGCTTTGACAGAATCCACAAACGAAAGATCATTGATTTGCTGTACGATAGAGGCATCCGTGGAATAGATAGCAATCGTGTTCATCCATTTGGAAACCGCCAGAACCTGCATTTGCGAATCCATAGCCCTAATCTGTTGCTTGTATTGCGGATTTACCGGCAAATCTTGTTCCGTGACCGGAATGTTGAAACGGCTTCGCTTGTCAATGGCACGTTGCGTAAGAAATTCCGAAGGATTATTGATAGAATAAGGATTGTTGTTTTTGTCACTCAGATAGATACGGTAACAATTAGGGGTCTGTGCATGAAGGGAGACAAGCAAACCCATAACAATGTAAAGGAGAGATAAATGCTTCATATTCATAACAGTGGACATCTACTTATAAACTTTATGCGCCAGACTCTCAAACCCTGTGAAGTCCGCTGAACAAGATTTGAAAAAATGGCATTGCAAATATACACATTTTCCCACAACTATATTTTATCCTGAAAAAAAAAAAAACTCCACTGCCGCATGAGTATGCCGTGCCAAATCACTACGACATCTACCAGAACATGCATTCCAATGAGGAGGTGCGTGAAGCCGTCCGCAAGGAGCAACTGCAAGAGTACGTCAAAAGCCATAACCTTGCTGTCCGCTATTATCAGGACTTCGGCTGGCCCGCTGTCGAATTATAATTATATCGCTTTTTTCCGCCAGTCAGCCTTCCAGATATAGAAGAAGGAAATAAGGCCGATGACGATATTGTAGAACCACTCGGCGGTCCATACACTGGCAATGGAGGAAATGCGGGTGGCCAGATAGACATAGAGCAAATAGCAGATAAGCACCCCGAACTCCAACGCCATGGCAGCCGAGGTGTCACCGGTACCCGAAATCGCTTCGAAATAGATCACGCCAACGGAACCCAAAACCGTGGCTACACATATGACATAAATCGAAGGAATGGCAGCAGCCACCAAGTTGAGGTCATCAGTATAAATCCGCAGTACAAGATCGGGGAAAATGGCTGTAAAAATAGCCAAAACCAAAGAGCAAAGCACAGCATTTTTCACCACCTTCCCAAGCATTGCCATCACCTCATCGCTCTTGCCCTCGCCGATGATGCGGCTGGTAAGTGTGTTGGCTGTGGCCGCAAAGGCAAAAAACGGAATGATGAGAATCATATAGGTGCTGCGAACCACCGATGATACCCCGAGAGCCGTCTCACCCATCTTTTCAATCAGGATAAAGAAAGCAAACCATGCCCCGAAGGAGAACAGTCGCTGAATCATACAGGGGAAAGCCACTTTCAGGATATGACCCATCAGTGCAGGTTGCAGCTTGTGCCAACGGAACATGCCATATTCTTCATGAGGAATGGTGAAGAAAGTGTATACCCAGAAGAAACAGAAAGCGGTCAATTCAGACAAGAGTGAAGCCAAGGCCGCACCACTGATACCCATTTCAGGAAGACCGCAATTTCCAAATATCAGGCCCCAATCGAAGAAAATATTGACTACCGCCATGAGAAGGGTGGAATATGTGATGACCTTGGTATTGCTGATGCCCACATAAAACGAGCGGAAAAGGAAGTTAAACACCACGAAGACAATTCCAAAACGCCTAATATCCAGGTATTTCATAGAGGAAGCATAAATATTTTCCGACTCAATGATGATACGCATCAGTCCGTCGCTGAGGAAGAACAAGAGACTAAGCAATAGGAAACCGAGCAGCAAGACAAAAAGCGCCCCATGCTGGAAGACCACACCTATCTGTTTCCAATTGCCCTCACCAAAGCGGCGGGCAATGAAAATCTGAATGCCTACGGCAAAACCCATGGCCAGTGTGGTGAACACATAGTAGAACAAGCCCGCCATCATCGAGGCACTCAGCTCAATGGTGCCAAGATGCCCCAAGAAAGCCGTATCGGTGAAAGTGATAACGGTCTGCGCCAGATTGCCCAACATAATGGGATAGGCAATACGCCATATTTCGCGGTTAGAAACGGTGGTCTTCATCATGATTATCCCTGTTTCCGCCGTTCGATTTCATCGTGGATTTTGGAGGCCATCTCATAGTCCTCACACTCCACCGCACCATCCAAAAGATCCTGCAGCTCTTCAAGGCTCATCTCCTCTAACTTGGCAGCGATGTACTTGTCGTAATTCTCGTCCGACAGGTTCATCTCAAGATCCTCAGCTTCCTCCGAAACCATATTTTCTTCATCTCCTTCCTGAAAATCCGATAGGCTCGTCAAGAGGTCATCATCAGCAAGATAACGGTCTATCACCTCCTCGTTAATGTAAATGGGAATATGGCTTTTGAGGGCCACCACCACCGCATCGGAAGTACGTGAGTCGAGGGTGAACACCTCACCGTTTTCCTTCCTGAAATGGATATCAGCATAAAAAATACCCTCCTCAAACTTGCGAATCACCACATAGCCGGGATATACCTGACAACTTTCACTCAACTGCATCAACAAATCGTAGGGAGTGGGGCGTTTGGGTTTCATTCTGTTCATCTCCAACACAATAGACTTGGCCTCGTTCAAGCCTATCAGGATAGGCAACTGACGCTCGCCCTGCTTCTCTTTCAGAACCAGTGCATACGCCTCTGACGGCGGCTGGGCATTACGAATATCAGAAACCTCAAATTCTATCATTACTTCACTTCCTCGGGGTTATGTTTGTATTTGAAAACGATGGCAAAGAGGATAGCCACCACCAAAGCATAGGCGGCGAAGATATACCATACCGTAGTCCAATCGCCCACCAAATGGTGACCTTCCCATGTGCAGAACTGATTGACCACCCATTGGGCTGCCAAAGTACCGATAGTTGCGCCAATACCGTTGGTCATCAACATAAAAAGACCCTGAGCGGAAGAGCGAATGTCTGGACTGGTCTCCTTATCCACAAACAGGGAACCGCTGATATTGAAGAAATCAAACGCCACCCCATACACAATCATAGACAAAATAAACAACCATACTCCGGGGCCAGGATTGCCGAGACCAAAGAAGCCGAAACGCAACACCCAAGCAAACATGGCGATGAGCATCACCCTCTTAATGCCAAACTTGCGCAGACAAAATGGAATCAGCAAGATACATAAGGTTTCTGAAACCTGTGACAAGGAAACCAAAATATTGGCATGTTGCACCCCAAAGGTGTTGGCATATTCAGGCTGGGCACCGAAACTATGGATGAAAGGGTTGGCAAAGCCATTGGTAATCTGCAATGAAACACCCAAAAACATGGAGAAAATAAAGAAAATAGCCATTCTTTTCTCCTTGAACAAGGCAAAAGCCTTCAAACCCAAAGCTTCAACCATGGATTTCTTATCAGTGGATGTTGAAATCGGGCACTTGGGCAGAGTAAAGGCATAAACCGCCAGCACCATACCAATGCAACCGCTGAGGATAAACTGCTTTGCCGAATGTTGGAAACCCAGTAAATCGACCGCCCACATGGAGCAGATAAAACCGATGGTACCAAAGACACGGATAGGCGGGAAAGCTTTAACCGTGTCATAGCCATTCATCTCCAACGCATTGTATGCTACCGCATTGGCCAAGGCAATGGTAGGCATATAGAAAGCTACACTGATGGTATAGAGGGTAAAGAGGATGCCGAACTGCACCGCATCGCCGCTCATCAGTCCATAATAACCCGCGGCTATCATAGCAGCTCCCGCAATACCGTGGCAAATGCCCAACATCTTCTGCGCCGGTATCCAGCGGTCGGCCATAATGCCCATCAATGCCGGCATGAAAATGGACACGATTCCCTGGATGGAGTAGAATATTCCGATTTTTGTACCCATGCCGTGCGGTCCCAAATAGCGACCCATACATGTCAAATATGCTCCCCAAACTGCAAATTCGAGGAAGTTCATCAAAATCAGTCTGAATTTCAAATTCATATTCGTGCTATTTTTTCTTTTGCAAAATTACAAGAATTTTGGGAAATATACACCTTTCTATAAAAAAATATTGTAGAGACGGGGCATGTTCCGTCTCTACAGAAAAAAATTTCGTATCTTTGCACCCTTATTCAACAACGTAGAAAAAACATGGAATTATCAGAACAGGAAGTCATTAGACGCAAGAAATTAGAGGATTTATTGAACCTTGGAATCAATCCCTATCCGGCAGCGGAATATGAAGTAAATGCCACTACCACAGAGATTTTGGAGGAATTTCCGAAAGACAACAGCAAATTCCAGAATGTCAGCATCGCCGGTCGTATCATGACCCAGCGCATCATGGGTGCCGTGTCGTTTTTCGAAATCCAAGACTCCTTTGGACGAATCCAGATTTACGCCAAACGTGACGAATTGTGTCCAGGAGAGGACAAAACCATGTACAACAGCGTGTTCAAAAAACTGGATATCGGTGATATTATTGGTGTGAAGGGCTTTGTTTTCACCACCCAGATGGGTGAAATCAGCATCCACGTGAAAGAGTTCACCATCCTGTGCAAGTCGGTGTGCCCGCTGCCCATCGTGAAAGAGAAAGACGGCAAGGTTTACGATGCTTTCCAGGATCCCGAACAGCGCTACCGCCAGCGTTATATCGACCTCATCGTCAATCCCCACATCAAGGATACCTTCATCAAGCGTACCCTGCTGGTGAACACCATGCGCAACTTCCTGAATGAGAAAGGATATTTAGAGGTGGAGACCCCCATCCTGCAGCCTTTGTACGGTGGTGCCGCTGCCCGTCCTTTCAAGACCCACCACAACACACTGGATATGACCCTCTACCTGCGTATCGCCGACGAGCTGTATCTGAAGAAACTGATTGTGGGCGGCTTCAACGGCGTGTACGAGTTCTCGAAAGACTTCCGCAACGAGGGTATGGACCGCTTCCATAATCCCGAGTTCACCCAGATGGAGCTCTATGTGCCCTACAAGGACTATGAATGGATGATGAACTGCGTGGAAGAGATGGTGGAACGCGTGGCTTTGGCGCTGCACGGCAAAACCCAAGTACAGGTGGGCGAGAACATCATCGACTTCAAGCGCCCCTGGAAACGCTATACCATGTTCGAGGCCATCGAGCACTTCACCGGCACCGACATTTCCAATATGGACGAGGCCCAACTGGCCCAGTTTGCCACCGAGCAAGGCGTGAAAGTGGATTCCACCATGGGCAAAGGCAAGCTGATAGATGAAATCTTCGGTGAAACCTGCGAGCACAAGCTCATCCAGCCGACCTTCATCTACGACTACCCAATAGAAATGTCGCCGCTGACCAAGAAACACCGCAGCAAACCCGGCCTCACCGAGCGTTTCGAGGCCATGTGCAACGGCAAGGAAATATGCAACGCATACTCCGAGCTCAACGACCCCATCGACCAGCGCAAGCGCTTTGAGGACCAGTTGGAACTCGGCAAGCGTGGCGACACCGAATCGATGGTTTTGGACGAAGACTTCCTGAAATCACTCGAAATCGGTATGCCCCCCACAGCCGGTTTGGGTATCGGTATCGACCGTTTGGCCATGATTATGACCAACTCGCCCTCCATCCAGGATGTGTTGTTCTTCCCCCAGATGCGTCCCGAAAAGAAGCCCGAAACTTCCAGCGACAAGGATTTCGTAGAGCAAGGTGTTCCCGAAGTATGGGTGCCTGCATTGCGCAAACTGAACATCAACACCATCGAACAATTGAAAGCCGCCAACCCCAACAAGCTGCTCAACGACTTGGGAGGCTTGCGCAAAAAGCTGAAGATGGACGTGCCTGCAGTGCCCTTGGACGTGATAAAATCGTGGGTTGAAAAATAGTGCAATATTTTTCAAAATAAATGGTTGAGGGTTCGAAAAAAAGTTGTATTTTTGCAGCCTGATTTCGACGAGCTCAATCAGCTCCGATGCCTAGGTGGCGGAATTGGTAGACGCGTCGGTCTCAAAAACCGATGAGGTAACACTCGTGCCGGTTCGATCCCGGCCCTGGGTACAAGAAAAAAAGAGGATGTCGTTGACATCCTCTTTTTTATTTCATTATGTTTTTCTTTTAGAACCTCCAATTCATGCCAAAGTAATAGAGGAAGGGCAACTGGTACACCACCTCGTTGGTGATACGGTTGACGTAGAATACATTCTTGTAGTTATATACATTGGTAAGGGAGACGCTCAGCTCGATGGAGTGGCGCTCGCCAAGGAAGAATTTCTTCTTGAAGGCGAGGTCCAAACGATGGTAAGCGGGCAGACGTCCCTGGTTGAGGTCGTCAAGCACAAAGTCGAGGTCTTCGTTGGCAGTGATAATATCGTCGCCAATACCGCCATTGGGAATGTAGTTGGGATAATAGGCCATGGTCTGCGTGAAGGGGAAGCCCGAACCGAAGTTCCAGCGCATGTCAATCTGCCATGAACGGCGCTTGCCAAAGGCGTAAGAAACCAAAAGGTTGATGTTGTGGCGGCGGTCGAAGTTGGGCGCATAGGTCACCTTCGCATCCGTACGTTTCACCCAGCCTAATGAATACACACCCCAAATATACAGTCCCTTATAGTCGAACTTGATGGAGATATCGCCACCGTAAGCGTGTCCCTGCTCCCACATAAACAGCTCGTCCGACTGCTCGTCCACCATGTAGCGGTTCACCGATATCAGCTGCGAGAAATGCTTGTAATAGCCTTCAATATTGATGCTGGTATATTTCAGCATATCCAATTCTAGTCCCAACACCACATGTTGGGAGGTCTGCAGCCTGTTTTTGGGCTTTTTCCCATTGGGCAAAGTGGGAGTGATGCTCAATGCCGAAGGACTGGAGATATAGCCATAGAAAAGGTTCACCACATCACGGTCGGAGGTTACAGCTACATAATTCTGGGAGTACAAACCACCCGACATCTTCAGACGTATATTCTTGGTAATGTTGTATTTCAAAGCCAAACGGGGTTCTGGCATCACCTTGCTCAGCGAGGTGTAATACTGCAAACGGAAACTGGGCTCAATCAACAGCTTGTTCTTATAGTTGTATTTATATTTGACAAAAGCAGCGAAGTCGGTCGTGTGGTCCTTGGGATATTCCTTGACGCCATATTTGGTCCAATAGCGGTATTGGGTGTTGAAACCCACCGCATTGATACCCACATTGAAAACACTTCTTCCTATATAATAATTGAAGATGAAGTTGAAGTTAAAACCTCCGGTACGTGTGTATTTGCTGTAATCACCTTCCGCCTGGTATGCAGGATCGTTGATTTTGGAAGTATAATCTGAATAAGCGAAGTTACCTTCGATGGTGGTATTGGCCTGGCCAGGCACCAGCAGGAAGTTGGCCCCCACACCCCAGTTGTTCCAACTGTATTGCACCAGCGAGCTGTAGTTGACCCTATCCATATAATTGAAGCCGAAAATGTTGAATTTGGAACCTCCCTGGCCAGCCAGTGTAATCTTTCCATACAAGTCCAAGAAATTATAGGGCAGTCCATTCTCTCTGTCCACGTAAGGATAAAACACTTTGGCAGCCTGCTCCAAATACGAGCCCTTGCCCGACAAGATGAAGCTCAAGCTGGTTTTTCGGCCTTCTTTCAGCTTCACAATAGGTCCTTCCAGCAGCACCTGCGCGCCAATATTGCTCACGTCGATTTTTCCCGATATGCGCTTCTTGTTGCCGTCGCGAGTCTTGATGTTCATCACCGAAGACACCCTGCCGCCAAACTCAGCCCCAAAACCGCCGGTATAGATGTCGGCATTGCTCATGATGTCCATATCAAACACTGAAAACAAACCGATAGAGTGGAAGGGGTTGAAGACAATCATTCCGTCCAACAGCAGCATGTTCTGGATGGGGGTACCACCACGCACATACAGCTGACCACCTTGGTCGCCGGTAGAGATAATACCCGGCAACACCTGCAAGTACTGGGCAAAGTCGGGCTGACCGCCAATAGCCGGCATTTTGCTCATCTCCTTGGGCGAGATGCTGATGACTGCTGTGCGGGTTTCCTGTATCTTACGGTCGGTTTCGGCCGTCACCTGTATTTCGTCCAGAGCCACTTTAGAGGGATTGATCATGTAGCGTTTGATAATCATCTTGCTTGCCACCTCAATGGTATCGGTAAAAGTGTCGTAGCCAAAGAAATTGATCACCAGCACATATTTGCCCTTCGGCACCTTGTCGATGATAAAGTTACCATTGGCTTCCGTCATGCCGCCGTAGCTTGTGCCTTGCAATACCACAGGACAATAGGCTACAGGCTCACCGCTGGTGGCATCGTACACAAAACCTTTGACGGTGGTTTGTGCCACACCCACCAACACACTGGTTAATAAGATGATAAACGCTATAAATTTCTTGGTCATAAAATTCAGGTTTCAGGTTAAAATATCAGCCGGATTTCCTCTTTTAAGGCCTCCATCGCTGCTTCTATGGGCGACTGGCCAGCCGTCTGCTCCAAAATGGACGACACCAACTCGATGCCCGGAGCATCGGGAGCTAATTTCCCCGAGCTGACATTGATGATACGGATGGTTTCCTCTTTGGCATTGCAAATCTTATTCCACACCTCAGATGAAAGATAGATTTGCTGGGACAGATTGTGCTCGAATTCGGCACGGATAGAAGAAATCAGCAACACCCTCAAATCTGCATTGGGGGTGTTGCCATCGTTCAATCTCAATATTAACTGATTTGGTTCGGTACGCTCCAAAAACATGGCCATACGCTCGTAGGCTTGCAGCCTGATAGGAGCAATCACCGATTTGTTGTGCTCTTTCAGTTCCAACAGGCGCTTGCGCTCTTCATTTCTGAGAAACATCCTCAAGGTAAAGAATGAGGTCAGAAAGACCACTACCGCCACAAGCAACGTACCAATTATGTATAATGCAAATTCCATTTTAGGTATCAAATTTCAGCTTTCAAGTTTCAGGTTTTTCTGGCACCTGGCACCTGTAACTTAATCACTGGTAATTAGCCGCAGTGGAAGTAGTTATGTACCAGTTCAAGCATCTTGTCGGGATTCTTGGCGATTTCCTCGCGGATATTCTGATCGTGATAAGATTTCAGCATCTTGATGATATCGTCAATCATTTCGGCATTGAAGACACCGTGTTGCTCGAAGATGTCTCTGTGAGCGCTCAACTCGTCGGCTGACTCCCAGCAAGAAGTCGGCAGCTGGGCCAGGCTTTCCATTTTGGCTTTGTTTTCAGCCTTGTGAATGTTGACATCCACGTAAGTCTTTTTGGCAAACTCAAGGGCGCCTTCCATTTCAAATCCGTGACGGGCAGCCACACACAAACCGGCCAGCAGCAGGTAAATGTCGGCAGAACCATCCGGACAACGGAACTCTACCGTCTGCTTTTGCGACAAGTCCATACGGGCAGCTTTCTCCATCGGGTTGATCATAGCCACCATGTCGTTTTTGTGGGTCCATCCCAGCGGCACTCTCACCAGCACCGAGCGGTTGCGGTCGCCCCAGCAAATGGAAGTGGGAGCTTCCTGATGAGGCACCAAGCGGAAGTAAGAAGTGGGATTGGTGTTGCCGAAAGCGGTCAGCGAGGATGCGCAAGTCATGAAGCCTGCAATGGCCGAATGGGCAATAGTGTTCAGCTTGCCTTTGGTGACATACTGGTTCTTACCGTCTTTCACTACACGGGTGTGGATATGTAAACCGCTACCAGCCTTGCCGGCGGTGATTTTGGGAGCAAAGGTCACATCCAAACCATACTGGTAAGCCAGGTTTCTGATTATCCACTTGGCCAATACCAACTGGTCGGCAGCATCCTGCACATCGGTTACCAGGAACTCAATTTCGTTCTGCTCGTAAATCTTGCCTTCCAGGGTGAAATTACCTACTTCAGAGTGACCGTATTTGATTTGTCCACCCACCTTCGAGATGTTCAGCATACATTCTTTGCGGAACTCTTCAAACTTGGTGAAAGGAGTGGATTCATGATAACCGCGCTGGTCGGGAGTTAAGAAAAGGTCGTCACCTTCGCCAATCACATAGTATTCCAGCTCACCCATAGCCTGGAAAGTCATGCCAGTCACCTTGGTGAAGGAGTCAGCAGCCTTGCGCAGGACATATTCAGGAGAGTTTTCCATGGGCTGACCGTCCTTGTTGAAGTAGGAGCACAGCATGGAAAGGGTGGGAATTTCGGCAAACGGATCCAAAAAGGCTGTGCTGAAACGCGGAATCACATACAGGTCGCTGGAACCTGCATGGATGAACGACGGGAAAATGTTGGAGCCGTCCACACGCTCGCCGGCAGAAAGAATCTGCTCGAGATATTCACGGTTGTTCAACACGAAATTCAGGGTTTTCAAGCGACCGTCACCTGCCACATAATGGAAGTTGACCATCGGAATTTCCTTTTCCTCAATGAATTTGATGATGTCAGCTTTGGTGAATTCTTTGGGATCCTTTTTCAGGTAGCTTACTAAAGGATTCATGCTCATTAACAGGTTGTCTTTCATGATAGTTTTTGTTTTATATTATTTCAATTTATTGTCTTTTTTAGGGGTTGCAAAGTTACGCAAAGTTTTTGAGATTATCAATCTATTTTGAAATAAAAGTTTTTTAGCCGTTTACAATGGTGTCTATCGTATTTTTTTCTACCTTTGCCAAGCTAAAATATCCTGTGATGTTTCACTTCAAACATTTCTCGCTCTATCACGAAAACAGCGCGCTGAAAATCTCCACCGACGCGGTGTTGCTGGCTGCTTCAACACCCGTCAACGGGGTGCAATCCCTGCTCGACATCGGATGCGGCTGTGGGGTGATAGCCTTCTGCCTGGCATGGAAAATGCAGCAGGAAAAAGAGCAAGAGGCTTCCCGACAGGAAATCATCGGCATCGACATCGATAAGGCTTCTGTTGACGAAGCCCTGAAAAATTTGGAGTTTTTCCCGAAAAAAGAGGGACAGCATATTACCTTTCGCCAGCAACGCATCCAAGACTTTGCGCAAGAGCGGCAGGAAAAGTTCGACCTGATTGTCTCCAATCCCCCGTTTTTTGTGGACTCGCTAAAACCTAACACGGCACAGAAAAATGTCAGCAAACACAACGACAGCCTGTCCTTCGAAGACCTGCGAGATGCGGTGACCCAACTGCTGGCTCCCCAAGGCTCCTTCTACCTGATACTGCCCACCAACGAAAGCAATCGCTTCGAACAAATCTCGCATAGCCACCTGTCCAAAACCCACCAGCTGCTCATCCAGCCCACCCCCTCCAAACCCGTCAACCGCCTCATCACCCACTACTCCCTTTCTCCCTCAACCCTTCCCTGCCACACCTCAACCCTCTGCCTCCGAGATACCAGTGGCAACATGTCTCAGGACTATCAACAGCTGACAGAGGAGTTTTTAATCAAATGATTTTTTTTTGTATTTTTGCATCCTTTATGATTTCGATTCTATCGACTAAGAATTATTAACTACGACTCAATTATATTTTGATATGAAAAAGATATTCAAAGGATTATTATTCACACTATTAGCTGTTTTCTGCTGCGGTGCAGCCTTCGCTCAAAACCCCTCCTACCAGCAGAACAGCAACAAGATGATGCAGATGCTGAGAGCCATCAACGACTTGTATGTTGACACCGTCAACTTCGAGCCGCTGGTGGAAAAAAGTATTGTGGAAATGTTGAAAGAACTGGACCCCCACTCTATTTATATTCCCAAGAAGGAAGTCCAGCAGACCAACGAGCCCCTGGAAGGCAAGTTCGACGGCATTGGGGTGACTTTTCAGTTGATTAAGGATACTATCAACGTGATGGAAGTGATTCCCGACGGTCCGTCAGATAAAGTGGGTCTGCGCGCTGGCGACAAGATTGTGAGGGTGGACACCGCCGTTGCCTGCGGTAAACATGTGAACAACAAGTGGGTACAGAGCCACCTGCGCGGGGTGAAAGGCACCAAGGTGGTGGTCGGCGTAAAGCGTGGCCGCAATCCTGAACTGCTCGAGTTTACCATCACCCGCGACAAAATCCCCATGAACAGCGTGAACGTTTCTTTTATGGTGGACGACAAGACCGGTTATATCAAACTCGACCGTTTTGCGATGACCTCTCCTAGTGAGGTGAACACCGCGCTGACCAAGCTCACCGCCCGTGGCATGAAAAACCTCATCCTCGACCTGCGTGGCAACGGTGGCGGATATTTGGATGTTGCTTTCCAGATTTCCAACATCTTCCTCGGTGCCGACCAGATGATTGTCTATACCGACAACTTCAGAAAGACCGGCCAACAGTTCAAATCCAACGGCAAAGGCGAGTTCCAAAAAGGCAAGCTGATAGTGCTGGTGGACGAAGGTTCGGCTTCGGCTTCTGAAATCGTCTCTGGTTGTGTTCAGGACTGGGACCGCGGCTTGGTGGTAGGTCGCCGTACCTTCGGCAAGGGACTGGTGCAGAAACCGCTGTATCTGAACGACCAGTCGATGGTGCGTCTCACCATTTCGCACTACTACACCCCCACCGGACGCTGCATCCAGAAACCTTACGACGATGGAGTGGAAAGCTACCTTAACGACCTTAACAATCGTAGCAAACACGGCGAGTACCTGACTGCCGACAGCATCAAATTCCCCGACTCGCTGAAATATACCACCCCCAGAGGGCGCGTGGTTTATGGTGGCGGTGGCATCATGCCCGACATCTTCATCCCCTTGGATACCTCCAAATACTCCACTTTCTACAACGAGTTGGCCCGTAAAGGCATCTTCGGCGGCTTCACTATGGACTATATGGAAACCCACCGCGATGAAATGAAAGCCCAATATCCCACTTTTGAAGACTATAAAAATAACTTCGTCATCAGCGATGATTTGTACAACGAGTTTATTCAATACGCCAAAAAAGAAGGGGTGAACGACAGCGTGAAGTTTGTGTTCTCCTCATACGTTCAGGGCTTTGTGAAAGAGAACAAAGGCAAACTCGACTCAATGTACAGCAAAAACTTCGACAACAAAGCCGAATTCGACCAGATGCTGACAGAATACATCCAGAAGCAGCAGAAAGAGGCACTGCGACTGAAAAACCTCAGCAAGGCTCCCGAATACATCAAGGAATACCTGAAGTTTGAGATTGCCCGCACACTGTATAGCTACGGCGAAGCCTACCAGGTGTTCCTCACCAGCGACGATACCTTCCAGAAAGCAGTGGACATCATGAAGGACAACAAGATTTTCAAAAAATTCAAAGTCAACGACTAATGATTTCGAAGGAAACCATTGATGAAATCTACTCCGCCGCCCAGATAGAGGAGGTTGTGGCCGATTTTGTCCCGCTGAAACGCCGCGGACAGAACTGGGTGGGCGTGTGTCCTTTTCACAATGACAAAAATCCTTCGATGTATGTGAGTCCCCGCCTGGGGATCTTCAACTGCTTTGTGTGCCACACTGGTGGCAATGCCGTCAACTTCGTGATGAAACACGAGCAGATCTCCTACCCCGAGGCACTGCGCTATCTGGCCAAGAAATATGGCATCAACATTGTAGAGGATGCCCGCTCGGAAGACCTCACCGATGAGGAAAAGCTGAAGGAGAGCTTGGTAGCGGTCAACAAGTTTGCTGAGCAATATTTCATTGATCAGCTACTTAATACCGAAGAGGGACAAACCATAGGTCTCTCCTATTTCAAGGAACGCGGCTTCAACCAGCAGACCATTGAAAAGTTCAGACTCGGCTACTGTCCCGACGGCTGGGACAAGTTCACCCAGGAAGCCCTGAAAAACGGCTACCAGTTGGAGCATCTCATCATGACCGGCCTGACCAAAAAGTCGGAAAGCGGCAAGGTCTTCGACTTCTACCGCGGACGCGTCATCTTTCCCATCTACGACAAGCTGGGCAAGCCCGTAGGTTTTGGTGGACGTATCTTGAAAAAAGAGGAGAAAATAGCCAAGTATTTCAACTCGCCCGAAAGTCCCGTTTACCACAAGAGCAATGTGCTCTACGGCTTTTACCAGGCTCAGCGTTCCATCAAAACCCAAGACAATGTCTATCTGGTGGAAGGCTATACCGATGTGCTGTCGATGGTACAGGCTGGCATCGAGAATGTAGTGGCTACCTCCGGCACCGCTTTCCCCGACGGACAAATACGGCTGTTGAAGTCCAAGACCAACAATGTGACGGTGCTGCGTGACGGTGACAAAGCCGGTATCAATGCCGCCCTGAAAGACATCAACATTTTGTTGGGCAACGGCTTCAATGTCAGCGTGGTGATGCTGCCCGACGGGGAAGACCCCGACTCTTTCGCCCAGAGCCACAGCGATACCGAGATTACCGACTACCTGAAAACCCATGCCGACAGCTTTATCCTCTTCAAAGCCAGAGTAATGGCTGCAGAGGCTGGCAACGACCCCGCCAAACGCGCTGCAATGGTGAAAGACATCATCCAGTCTATCGCCCTCATTCAGGACGACATCACCAAGCAGCTGTATATCAAGGAACTGTCTAAGCAGTTTGACTTGGATGAAAAATTTCTCACCGCCGAGCTGAGAAAGAATGTCATCAAAACCATCAAAGAAAACGCCAAAAACGAAGGTGGCCAACAGGTTGAAATCCATACCTCTCCGGAAGAAAACACCAGCAACAATACCGACCTTCTTCATGACGACAACAGTCTCTATCATATAGAAGAAAAGATTATCCTGCTGATTTTGCAATTCGGGGCCTACGAAATCGATGCCGAAACCACGGACGAAGAGGGACAGGAACTTTGCCAGAAAATCAGGCTCGACCAGTATATCTTCAACGAGTTCTCGGAAGAGGAAATCTGCTTCCAGGATGAGTTGTTCCAGAAGATTTATGAAGAATATGCCATCATTGCCGGCCAGTTCTCCCATCAAGATGATATCAAAAAAGCTTTTGTTAACCACAAAGACGACACGATACGGCAGTTTGCCATCGAGCATCTGATGGAAGAAGACATTGAAATCAGTCCCAAATGGCTGCACCGCTTCGAGGTCAGCACCGACAATGTAAAGAACAGCTGCTACAAATTCAACGAGGACGTCTATCACAGCATCATGCTGTTCAAATACAGAATTGTGGAGCAATATCTGAAATTCCTGCACGAGGAACTCGGAAAAGAGTATCCCGACGATATCATCAACAAGATGCTGCAGAAATACGACATTCTGAACAAACGGAAATGTGAGATTGCGAAACTGATCAACCTGGTAATCGTAAAATAAACGAAGAATTAAGAACTAAAAACTAAGAACCTTGCAAACCTTTATCATAATTCTTAACTCTTAACTTTTAGTTCTTAGTAATAAACATAAAAGCTATGGAACCACTCAACAATAACAACCGCGGATTTTCCTCCAACCTAGGCGCCATCTTGGCCGCCACGGGAGGGGCTATCGGCTTGGGCAACATCTGGCGTTTTCCCTACACCGTGGGCGAAAACGGCGGTAGTGCTTTCATCCTTATGTACATCTTCTTTGTCTTTTTGCTGGGAGTTCCCGTCATGATGAGCGAGATTATCATCGGACGTCGCTCGCAGAAGAATGTGATGGGGGCCTTCAAAATGCTGGCTCCGAAACAGAAAGGATGGATGGGGATGGGAGTGCTCAGCCTTGTGGCAGCCCTCATCATCTACTCTTTCTACAGTGTGGTGGCCGGCTGGACACTCAACTATGTCATCTTGTCGAGTAGTGGCGAACTGGTGGGCAAAAATCCTACGGAAATAAGCCAACTGTTCGTCAACTTCACCCAAACCTCCTTCTGGCCGCTGTTCCACCAGTTTATATTTCTGGTCTTAACAGCCAGTATTGTGATTTTAGGTGTGCAGAAAGGCATCGAAAGATATACCAAAATCCTGATGCCTATACTTTTGATACTGATGATATTGATGTGTATCCGCTCGCTGACCCTTGATGGAGCCCGACAGGGTATTGATTTCCTCTTCAAACCCGACTTCAGCAAAATCACCGGCGACTCAGTACTCGAAGCTTTGGGACAGGCTTTGTTCTCTCTCAGCATCGGCATGGGCGCACTCATCACCTACGGCTCCTATATCCGTAAGGAGGACAACCTGTTCACTACCAGCCTGTGGATAGCCGGTGCCGACACCTTTATCGCCATCCTGGCCGGCATCTCCATTTTCCCCGCAGTGTTTGCCTTCGGTCTCAGCCCCGCCGCCGGTCCAAGCTTGGTTTTTGAGGTGCTGCCCAACGTGTTCAACAGCATGCCGGGAGGAAGACTTTTCTCCGTGGTGTTTTTTGTGCTCCTCAGCATCGCCGCCCTCACCTCCACCATCTCGCTATTGGAAGTGCTAGTGCTGTGGGCGGTGGAAGAATTGCATTGGAGCCGTCGCAAAGCAGCCATCCTCTCCTCTCTGCTGGTCTTTATCATTGGTGCCTTTTGCGCCCTCTCCTTCGGTCCCCTGAGTGATGTCAAGCTTTTTGGACATACCATCTTCGATTTTTGCGACACGCTGACCGCTACCTACATGATGCCTATCGGAGCGTTGTTCTTCACCCTCTTTATCGGTTGGTACTTGCCCAAGGCAGAGGTGTATGACGAACTGTCCAACAGCGGCCAACTCAAAGCCCGCTATTTCAAAATCTTCTACTTCATCATCCGATACATCGCTCCTCTGGCATTGTTGAACGTGCTGCTGACAGGAATTTTATCATAATTGATAATTGACAATTGACAATTGATAATTGATAGTTGATAAAGCTCAGTTTTCAAATTTCTGTTATTATAAAAATGAACACCACCCAAAAAATCAAACTGAAACCCGGCAATATGCTGAACCCCGCCCCCGTGGTGATGGTCAGCTGCGGAGAGACTCCCGACGAATATAATATCATTACAGTGGCTTGGACCGGCACCATCTGCTCCGACCCGCCTATGTGCTATATCTCAGTACGTCCCGAACGGCATTCCTACAACATTCTTAAGGAACGGAAACAGTTTGTCATCAACCTGGTGAACGAGCCCTTGGCAGCGGTTTGCGACTGGTGTGGCGTGCGCTCAGGCAAGAAATACAACAAATTCTTCGAGACCGACCTCACCCCTGTCAGAGGCAGCATGGTCAAAGCGCCTATGATATACGAGTCGCCTGTCAACCTCGAATGTGAAGTGACCGACATCATCCCTCTGGGCTCACACGATATGTTTATCGCCAAGATTGTGGCTGTTCACGCCGACCCGCGCTATATGGACAAGAAAACGGGAGCTCTAGATCTCAAGCGCGCCAATCTGGTGGCCTATTCGCACGGACAATATTATGCCTTAGGCAAAATCTTAGGCAAATTCGGTTTTTCAGTAGAAAAGAAGAAATAATCCCTTCTATTGTTTCAAGTGCTCTTCGTGGAATTTGGCAATCTTGTTCCACAGATGCACTCTTTCAATACCCATCACGTTGTGGTCGTGAATGGTATAGGGGAAGTAATCCACCTCCACGCCGGCTTTCACCGCTTCTTTCATCAGCTCTAACGACTGCTGCCAAACAACAGTGTGGTCCTGGCAACCATGCATCACCAACAGGTCACATTGCACATTCTTGATTTTGTCCAACAGGCTGGCTTTGGCATAGCCATCGGGGTTCTCTTCCGGAGTATCCATATAACGCTCGCCATACATCACCTCATACCATTTCCAGTCCACCACAGGACCGCCGCAAGAGGCAGCCTTGAAAGCCTCTGGATGGCGTGTCACCAGCGATAAGGTCATGAAACCTCCATAACTCCATCCGTCCAGTCCAATGCGCTTAGAATCGACGTATGGCAGCGATTTTAGGTATTCCACACCGCACATCTGGTCTTCCACCTCCAAATCGCCCAAGTGGCGGTGGATGCATTTCTCAAATTCGGCTCCACGGTTGGCAGTGCCACGGTTATCCAAAGTGAAAATCACATAGCCCTGCTGTGCCATGTAGTACAGGAAAGTGCCACCCGACATGAAAGTGTTGGTCACCAACTGTGAGTGGGGACCACCGTAAACATAAATCAAGCAGGGATACTTCTTGGTTCTGTCCATATTAGGAGGCAGTATCATGCGGCAATACAAGTCGTCACCCGCCTTGTTCTTGATGCTGAAAATGGACACCTCGCCCATTGTGCAGTCAGCAAACGGGTTTTTAGACGATTTCAGCAGTTTGGAAACCTTTCCGTTGCTGTTCTTCAAATAGATTTCGCGAGGAGTCTCCAAATTGGTGAAATAGTCAATATAATAACTCATATCCGAAGAGAAACGCGGAGTATGGGTGCCTGATTCCGGGGTCAGGTTGTCCAACTTGCCGCTTTTGATATTCACCCTGCACACATACTGGTCAACAGGTTTGTCCAACGAAGCCAGGAAATAGATATTCTCTTCCTTCGGATCCAAGCCTATCAACTCGCTCACTTCCCAATCGCCCTTGGTCAGCAGAGTATTGGTGCCCGCCGTTAAGTCATACAGGTAAATATGGTTCCAACCATCTCGGCGGGTCTGCCACAAAAAACGATTGTTTTTCAAGAACACTGGACGGGTCTGCGGCTCTACATAACGATTATCTTTTTCTTCAATCAGCACACGGGTCTTGTTTCCTGTCAGCAAATCATATTCTATCAGCTTGGCATGATTCTGTGCCCTGTTCAAATGAGTAATATACAAGTATTTCTCATCGGGAGAAAAGGTGATATTGGTCAGAAATTCACCGTCAGCCTTGTCGGTTTTGATGTAATGATACACTGCCTGACCTTTGGCTACAGAGGCTTTCACATCAAAAATACCGGCTTTCACCTCATGGCTGGTGCGACCGGCCATAGGGTATTTCATGTATTCTACAGTGGCTATTGGAGTGGAAGTGTTCACCAGCGGATAATCTTCAACCATGCTCTCGTCCATGCGGTAAAAGCAGATGTAATTGCCTTTCGGTGAGAAATACTGACCTTCATTAATACCCCATTCGCTGCGGTGTACACTCTCGCCAAAAACAATGTGCTTGCCTGTATCGGGACACAAAAGAATGGGCTTGTAGTCATTCAAAATACTCTCCACATACACATAGCCGTTTCTTTTGGCCACAAAAAGAAAGTTCTCCATTTGGTAGTCAAACACATCGTCTGATGGAACTGTGCTCACCTTGTTGGTGGTCAAATCCAGCACCTTGTCAAAGGCTGGCCAGTACAGTTTGTCTTTCCCTATCCAGCTGAACGAGGGAAAGCGCGACAGCTCTTCGTCCAGCAGTTTGGTCAACTGCTCTTGGGTCAGCAAGGTCTGCTCTTTGCCGGTTTTCGCATCGGTCAGCAATAAAGTGTTGTCCTTTATCTGCGCATATTGGTTGGTCTCGGGCCGCCACGAAAGGTTACGGATATTGTCGTAGCTGTATTTGCCCTTGAAAATGCCTTCCAAGTCGATATAATTGATTTGCGCAAAAAGTGATACTGTGCTGATGAATAAAAACAGGGATAAAAACAGTCTTTTCATTGAATTGGTATTTATAATTTGACTACTTTGTTGTCTATTAATTGGTATTGCTCTCCTGTGGCACGACAAACGGCAAAGCCTTTTTTGTCGAACTGCAAAGTCTGCCCATTTTCGCTCATCCATCCTGCATGGCGGGCAGGATTGCCGGTCATCAGCTCATAGTCAAGCACATCGTGGGTCACTACAGAGCCGGCACCGATAAAGGCATAGCGACCGATACGGCGTCCGCAAACAATGGTGGCATTAGCTCCTATAGTAGCGCCCTTGCCGATATGGGTCGGGGCAAACTCGTTTTTCCGCTCTACCGCACTGCGAGGGTTCACCACATTGGTGAATACGGCCGAGGGACCGATAAACACCTCGTCCTCGCAGACCACACCTTTGTATAGCGACACATTGTTCTGGATTTTCACTCGATTGCCTATCCTCACCTCCGAAGCCACAAACACATTCTGTCCCAAAATGCAGTCCTCTCCTATCGAGCAATCGGCCATCAGATGACAGAAATGCCATATCTTGGTCCCTTGGCCAATCTGGCAGGGTTGGTCCACCACCGCGGTTTTATGTATGTATGTTTCGTTGCTCATTTTACCACATTCCGTCAAACACCGTCCAGATATAGTCTCCTGTATCCCATGCCGTTTCGATGGCATAGGTACCACAACGACCGCTGTAATCGGTCAGCATCTGCAGTGCTTGCTCACGCTGTCCCTTTTTCAATAGCAGCAGGGCTTTGTCTTCTATGTCTTTCTGGTTGTCAAAAAATTCTTTCTGTATGGGCTTCCAGGTCATGTCAATCACCTTGCGCATATCGCCCCAACGCTGGGAGGCCAAAGTGCCCAGTCGGTTGAAGGCCCACCAAGCCGACTTGCGGCTGAAACCGGTTTCGCGTCCACAGGTTTTGTATTCCGAGGGCAGGTCGGTCACATTAGCATAGATAGGCACATATACCGAAGAAGCCACATTATCGAGGGCAAACCAGCAGAGCGCGCCCACTTCGTCGGGCAGGTCGCTGCGGCACTGGATAATGGTGGCATACACCGTAAACCAAACAGCGATATTGCGCTCGCCGTGGGCATGCCAACCGCCGTTGACCTTATGCAGCTTCAGCTCGTCGGTTTTCATAAAAGGATTGGCCAGCGGTGAAATCACCGTTTTGCCGTCTTTGTCGGTCACCGTGATGTTTTTGCGCATATCGTATTCCGTTCCTTCATAGTAATCCTGAAACACCCGCACCATATCAGACAAGGTGACCAATGAATCGGGTTTTACAGAGAACGGATAGTTTTCTGCATTGGGGTCTAATTTCAAGGAGGGGGCCAGCAGGTCGAATACGCGCCACTCGCGGCGGCGACAAGCCAACATCATACGCGAATCGGGAGCGTAGGCGTAAGCGAATCTGAAAGGCTCGCCGCTTTTCTTGCTCCACCAGCCGTTCTCTTCGGCCACCGAATACACATTGTCGGAAGCCATAAAGTAGTCCTTGTTCTTCAGGTCTATCTCGCGGATGGTAGAGGCATTGGCATTCACTGCCACATGGTCATCAGGAACACGCTGGGCAGCCCAAACGGCGCCCAACTTGCCCTTGCCAGGACCTACAATCTCAAGGTGCCACACCTCGTTCTTGTCGGCAATGGTCAGACACTCGCCCGCATCTATCCAGCCGTATTGCTTCAGCAGTTCACCGGCTGTCTTGATGGCGTCGCGTGCGGTAGTGCAGCGTTCCAGCATCAGCATACACAGGCGCTGGCAGTCAATCAGTCCGCTGTCGGACTTCAGCTCGCCGCGTCCGCCAAAAGTGGATTCGCCTATAGCCAACTGCTTCTCGTTGACACAGGGATAAGCGGTATTCAAGTACTGATAGGTATGGGCTACCTGCGGAATCTCGCCCACCGGAATGTTGTCGTAGCGGTTCATCTTGCCGGGCTCACTCTTGGCCCACACACGCTTGTATAGGGTTTCTGTGGCGCCTGCGGGATGGTCGGCCGCTTTCTCCACCGTGATATTGGTGCGCGAGCGACCGCTGTCGTCGGTATGCGAGGTCATCACCGAGCCGTCTGCCGATGCTTTCTTGCCCACCGTCACACTGGTACATTCCATGCCGTCGGTGAAGTTGTCGTTTTCAAATACATTTTGTCCATTTGCCCATACAAAGGCCAGAACAAAAAGTATCAATAATAATTTTTTCATTGTTATAATGTATTATGTTTACGTCACTAATTCCTAATCACCATATCCGCGCGTTGGCATTTCTCTTCCTGCGGCATCTGGGCGTTGATGCGCTCCTTGATCTCTTGTTCCGACAGGTTGGGATTACGCTTTTTGATGCGCGCTATCCGCACCTCCATCGGAGCATCCACTACCACCACCATGTCGAAATATCTCTCCAGTCCGTTTTCAAACAACACGGCCGTTTCCATCATCACCGAGGCGGTGCCTTGTTGCGCAGCCCAAGCCTTAAACAGCTCCATCACCTTCGGGTGTATCAGCCCATTGACCTGCGCTCTTTTTTCCGGATGCTGGAAGACACAAGCGGCCATTTTCTTCAGGTCCAGCTGGCCGTCGGTGAATACTTCCTCACCCAATTGTGTGCGGAGAGCCTCTATTACCTCTGGCATCCCATAGCATTTCTTGGCTTCCTCGTCGGCATAGAACACCGGTATGCCCATCTGCACAAAAAAACGGGAAATATAGGTTTTCCCAGTGCCGATACCTCCCGTTATCGCTATTTTTTTCATCGCTTGCTAACGTACATATAGCGTGAGCACCTCCGGTTTGTCCACAGACTTGAGGTCAGGATAATCCTGTTCCTTCAGAAAGTCACGCAGCTCCTTGTTGGAAAAAGAATAGGCACTGCGTTTCGACTTGTTCTTGATCAGCTCACTCACATTGAGATCCACCACCCTGTTTTCCTCATAGAAACTGGGGGTCAGGTAATTCAAGCCTTTGGTGCAGAATGTCAACAACAAGGTGGTATCAGACAGCGTGCAGGTCTTTTTCCCTTCCGGCAACGAGGAACAGGTCAGCTTGAACTCAAGCGTATG
>Ga0310696_10000747_pt1 | contig 48445 bp, 39 predicted proteins | sample AusTroGonzalo_MG_4_FD_203885 | JGI IMG/M metagenome (GOLD analysis project Ga0310696, IMG submission 203885) | Bovine rumen microbial communities from tropical cattle in Woodstock, Queensland, Australia - Gonzalo_02 (v2) (version 2) | ecosystem: Host-associated > Mammals > Digestive system >...
TTTTGATGTGGGTTTTATTAGCAACGAAACTGCTACGCGACTCTATAACGACTGCATCAATCTTAGTAAAGCTATTGCTAGGCTCATCTCTTCTTTAAAAAGAAGCCCCATCACCGGACTGAAATACCTGAAACCGAAGCCTGAACCTGAAACCTGAAACCTGAAACTTGAAACCTGAAACTTGAAACTTGAAACCTGAAACTTGAAACCTGAAACTTGAAACCTGAAACTTGAAACCTGAAACCAGAAACCTGAAACCAGAAACCTGAAACTTGAAACCTGAAACCTAAAACCTAAAACCTGAAACCACCAGTATTCCCCTCTCCTTACCGATGTTGAAAAAATATTTCCAGTCACTACATGGTTGATATTAAAAAAAGTGTATTTTTGCCGTCCAATTTTAACGGCTAAAAAAATAAGAGATATTATGAAAAAAGACATCCATCCGAAAGAGTATAGAACGGTGGTTTTCAAGGACATGTCAAACGATTACGCGTTCCTGACCAAGTCAACCGTGAACACGAAAGACACCATCGTTTGGGAAGACGGAAATGAATATCCGCTCGTAAAATTAGAGATTTCCAGCACCTCTCACCCCTTCTTCACCGGCAAGATGAAGCTGGTTGACACGGCAGGCCGTGTGGATAAGTTCCGCAACAAATACGCCCGCCACTTCGAAGCTGGCAAGTCCAAGTAATACATATTTTTTGTATCTTCGCTGACCTTTTCCGACACCCGAAAAAGGTCAGTTTTTGTATTGTAACCTACTGAAATGATGAAAGATATTCTTGCCCTTGGCGGTTTTTTCAATGCGGAGTCCAACGTGATACCCATCCTTTCGGCCGAAGATGAGGTCAGGATGAGCGAGGAGGAGTTGCCTTCGGTGGTGGCTTTGCTGCCCATGCGCAACACCGTGCTCTTCCCGGGCATGGTCATCCCCATCACCGTGGGACGCGAAAAATCGCTGCGTCTCGCTCGCGAATGCTCCGGCTCAGACGAGCCCATCGGTGTGGTGACGCAGCGCGACAACAATGTGGAGGATCCCACGATCAAGGACCTCTACCGCGTTGCCACCCTTGCCCGCATTCTCAAAACCCTCAACCTGCCGGACGGTAACGTGATGATGGTCGTACAGGGCATGAAACTTTTCGAAATCGGTCGCGTCACCCAGTCGCGGCCCTACTACCGTTGCACCGCCCTCCCTTATCCCACCAACGATCTCGATCCCGACATCACATCGAGTGAGGAGTTTCAGGCCAAGATGATGCTCATTCGCGAAACGATGGGCAACATCCTGCAACTCACCCCCGGCGTCAACCGCGATGCCATGACCGCCGTCAACAATATTGAAAGCAACGCCTTCCTCATCAACTTTATCGTCTCCAATCTTGGCATTGAGGTGAGTCAGAAGCAGGATATTCTTGAAACACAGGATATTATGGTTCGATGCGATAAGGTTATCTCTTTGCTGACGCACGAGCAGCAGGTAATGGAGATTAAACACCAAATCCACACCAAGTCGCATCAGGAGATGGAGAAGCAGCAGCGTGAGTATATCCTCAATCAGCAGATGAAGACCATCCAGGAGGAGCTCGGCGGCCCTTCCACCGAAAAGGATTTTGACGACTTGCGCGAGCGGGCGGCCAAGAAAAAATGGAACCAGGAGACGGCGGACCTCTTCGAAAAAGAGTTCAAAAAACTGCAGCGCACCAATTTCATGTCGCCGGAGTATTCCGTGCAGCTCAACTACTTGGAATTGTTGCTCGACCTGCCGTGGAACGAATACAGCGAGGATAACTTCGATCTGAAGAAGACCCGCGAGGTTTTAGACAAGGATCATTACGGTTTGGAGAAAGTGAAGGAGCGCATCCTCGAATATCTGGCCGTTTTGAAGCTGAAAGGGGATATGAAGTCGCCGATTCTCTGTCTGGCAGGCCCTCCGGGTGTGGGTAAAACTTCCTTGGGCCGCTCCATTGCGGAGTCCATCGGCCGGAAATATGTCCGCATCTCCCTTGGCGGCGTGCACGACGAGGCGGAAGTTCGCGGACACCGCAAGACCTACATCGGCGCAATGCCTGGTCGTATTATCCAGAGTATGAGGAAAGTAGGGTATTCCAACCCTGTGTTCGTGCTCGATGAAATCGACAAAGTGTCGGGCATGAGCGTCAACGGCGACCCGTCGGCGGCGCTGTTGGAGGTGATGGATCCCGAGCAGAACAGCACGTTCAACGACAACTACCTCGAAACCCCTTACGACCTGTCGCGGGTGCTCTTTATCGCCACCGCCAACAATATCCAGAACATCCATCCTGCCCTGCTCGACCGTATGGAACTCATTGACATACCGGGCTATTTGGCGGAGGAAAAGCTGGCTATCGCGATGAAGCATCTCATTCCGAAGCAGTTGGCAGACAATGGGTTGACGGCAAAGCAACTGACTATTCCCGAGGAGACGGTCAAGGCGGTGATCAGCGAATATACGCGCGAGGCAGGTGTCCGTACCTTGGAGCGCACCCTTGCGAAGATTATCCGCAAGCGTGCCGCGCAGTTAGTACAAGAGGGTAAAATATCCAAAACGGTGAAACCCAGGGAGTTGAAAGATATTCTCGGCTCTCCTATCTTTCAGATTGAAAAAGCGCTGGATGGCAGTGAACCGGGCGTGGCCACCGGTCTGGCATGGACCGCTGTGGGCGGCGAAATCCTCTTTGTGGAGGCCCTCACCAGCGAAGGCAAAGGCGAGCTTACCATGACGGGCAACCTCGGCGACGTGATGAAAGAGTCGGCCACCATCGCCTACGAATACCTCAAGGCGCATGCTGCCGACTATCGCGTTGATCCTGAGGATTTTAAGAACAAAAAGGTACATGTTCACGTGCCCGAGGGCGCGACCCCGAAGGACGGTCCTTCGGCGGGCATCACCATCCTCACCGCACTCGTCTCTGCGTTTACGCAAACGCCTGTGCGTGAGAAGATTGCCATGACAGGCGAGATTACCTTGCGCGGAAAACTGCTTCCCGTGGGTGGCATCAAGGAGAAAATCCTCGCGGCCAAGCGCAGTGGTATTTTCGACATTGTGATGTCCAAGGAGAACAAAAAAGACATCGACGACATCAAGGAGAATTTCATCGAAGGCATGACTTTCCATTACTTTGAAACGATGAAGGAGGCGGTCATGTTCAACTTTAAATGGAAATAGTATGGCGAATCCCTATTACGAATCGGCTTTGACGGAGCGTGCGGGCGTGGAACAGCCCATGCAGGTGAATCCGAACTTCAAACGGCACAAGAAGACGGAGCTCACGGTCGAGGATTACGTGAAGGGGATTTTGGAGGGCAACCGCACCATTCTCAGCCGTGCCATCACCATGATTGAGAGCGAGAATCCCGCGCATATCGCGATGGCCCAGACCATTATCGAGCGTTGTCTGCCGCATTCCGGCAACTCGCTGCGCATCGGCATCACCGGTGTGCCGGGCGTGGGTAAGAGCACCTTCATAGAGTCCTTCGGCGGGATGCTCACCGCACAAGGCCACAAATTAGCGGTTTTGGCCATCGACCCGTCGAGCGAGCGCACCAAAGGCAGTATCTTGGGCGACAAAACCCGCATGGAGACCCTTTCCGTCGATCCGAACGCCTTCATCCGGCCTTCGCCCTCCGGTTCCGCGTTGGGCGGCGTTGCTCGCAAGACTCGTGAGTCCATCATCCTGTGCGAGGCGGCAGGCTTTGACATTATTATCGTCGAGACCGTTGGGGTAGGGCAGTCCGAAACGGCTGTCAAGTCGATGGTTGATTTCTTCCTGCTGCTGATGTTGGCTGGTGCTGGCGACGAGTTGCAGGGTATCAAGCGCGGTATTATGGAAATGGCTGATGGACTGGTTATTAACAAGGCCGACGGCGACAATTTGCATAAGGCCCGCATGGCAGCATCGCAATATCGTGCGGCGCTGAAGCTGTTCCCGAAGAACGAAAACGGTTGGGACGTGCCCGTTGAGGTCTGCTCCGCGTTGGAGGGCTTCGCCTTGGACAAGGTGTGGCAGATTATCAGCGATTTCGTGACGCTCACCCGTGGCAACGGCAGTTTTGAGAAAACCCGTAATGCCCAATTAGTCAATATCTTCTACCATTGGATTGACTTTACTTTACAAAACCGTTTTTATAACAGCGAGCGCACCCAAGCGGAAATCGAGCGCATGCTCCCGCTGATTCAGTCGAAGCAAATCTCGCCGTATATGGCGGCGACGCAGCTGGTGGAAGGGTGATGGTTTAAGTTTCAAGTTTCAGGTTTCAGGTTTCAGGTTTCAAGTGGCGGTGAGTCGGCTTCTTTTCTGCGGCGGATGAGAACGAGTTCATAAAGACTTTTCAAGTTTTGCATCCTCCTTTTCGTTGCAGTTATTGGCATGTTATCGTGATTTTCCGTAGGAGATTCCGCTCGCTCACTGCGTTCGCAGCGGAATGGTGCGCGCTGTCGGCGAGGGAAGAGGGAAAAAGATGGGCGGCGGGAAAAGCGTGCAGTAGTAGAGCCGTCATAATATGGCGGCTCTACTTACGGCCGCCGCCTATCTTTTTCCCTTTTTGACCCCAAATGCTGTGCACCATTCCGCAAGGCGCGAAGCGCCGCAGCGGAATCTCCCACGTGAACTACAAACATCCCGAAAACAACATAAACTGAGCTTGCGAAACCTCAGTAAAAAATCCACGTCAGACCCCGAAATGCAATTTTTGTATCGTTTTACGCCAAAAACAAACAGTTAATTGTATAAAAAATGAATTGAAAAATATTTTTAATACAATGCGTTTCGTATTAAAAAAATAGTATCTTTGCGGCGTTAACTTGTACTTACTAATTTATAAAAACATGGAAGAGTCTATAAACACGAACCCATTTGAAGAGGCCCGGCGGTATGTCGCCAACGCGGAGGAAATCATCCAGAAGTCAAAGCTGGATCAGGAGACGAAACTTTACAGGGACAAGAAATACGTCCGTATCGCAGGTGACACACTTTGGAAAGGCTGTCTCATCGCCCTTGACGCGGTTTTTGGCGTGCGGAAAGGGAAAGGCCGTCCGTCTATCAAGAAATACACGGAGGCTGTTGCCAAACGTGACCAGAAACTGCTGCAGTTCGTAAACACGGGCTACGAAACCATGCATCTTGTGATGGGCTATGACGGCAACAAGAACAAAAAAGTCTGCGATGCAGGTTTTGAGATCGCCAACACCATCATTGACCATTGCGAAAAGCTGTATCCGAATCGGGTGTGCGCATAAGTACCCACCGTTCACCTGCTTTCCTTCGTTCTTCCCATACTGCAGGCATACTGTAGCCATAGTGCAGGCATACTCAAAGGCATGCCGTCACTATAGCTACAGTATGCCTCTTGGTTTAGAAAGCAGAGGGTGCAGTTTTTTTGTGGATTATTTGTAGCTCTTCTGATGGAAGTCATCTTTTTTTTGTCGTAACTGCCTGATTATAAATGTGTGGATTGTGTGATAGGTTCGTGATACTCATCAACAAACCCTACAGCTTGCTCAGCATTGTATCTTTGCCGTCGAAATCAGTTGCGTGACGTTTTCAAACGTTCTTTGACATATTGGAAGAATTGAATTAGGCATTACTCTCCGAAATCCAGTGACAGTTGCGCCTCCTTCGCGGCAAGTTTCTGCTCCGCTTTGGAGACGAGCAGCGGGCGGAGGCGTTCGGGGCTAAGTTCATTGATGCCGAGGATGGGCTGCAGGTTGGAGGCACCGAGCTCGTGGCAGGTGATGAAATACTTCGCCTTTTTCATGACCACGCCCATCTTTTTGAGGTCGTAGGTGGTTAGCCGGTTGAAACGGCGGGAGTTGACGATGAGCCATGCCGACTTGGTGCCGAGGCCTGGCACACGCAGCAACATTTCGTAATCTGCTGTGTTGATGTCAACGGGGAAAAACTCGGGGTGCCGCAGCGCCCAGGCCAGCTTGGGGTCGATCTCCAAATCGAGATTCGCATGGGTGTCATTCACCAGCTCATCGACCTTGAAGTGGTAGAACCGCAACAGCCAGTCGGCCTGGTAGAGGCGGTTTTCGCGCACGAGCGGCGGCTGCTTCAGCACCGGCAGCCGCGAGTCGTAGGTGTTCACGCTGACATAGCCCGAGTAATAGACGCGGCGCATCGTGGGCTGGCCGTAGAGCATCGAGGACATGCCGAGGATGTCGCGGTCGGTCTCCTGCGTGGCCCCCACAATCATCTGGGTCGATTGCCCGGCGGGCACGAACCGAGGCGCGTGGCGGTATTTCTTGCGGTCTTCCTTGTTTTCGAGCACGCCCTGCTGGATAAGCTGCATCGGCTGGAACACGCTCTGGTGGCTCTTCTCGGGCGCGAGCATCTTCAGCGACTCCTCCTTGGGAATCTCGATGTTCACGCTCATACGGTCGGCGTAGCGGCCGGCCTCGGCAAGCAGCTCTTGCGACGCGCCCGGGATGCTCTTGAGGTGGATGTAGCCGTTGAAACGGTGGATGAGCCGCAGGTCGCGCACGATGGCCGTAAGTCGCTCCATCGTGTAGTCGGGGTTGCGGACCACCCCGCTCGACAAGAACAGTCCCTCGATGTAGTTGCGTCGGTAGAACTCCATAGTGATTTCCTCCAACTCGCTGACACTCAACGTCGCCCGCTTGATGTCATTGCTGCGGCGGTTGATACAGTAGGCGCAGTCGTACATGCAGTGGTTGGTGAGCATGATCTTCAACAACGAAACGCAGCGGCCGTCGTCGGCGAAGGAGTGGCAGATGCCGACACCGCCCACGGTGTTGCCGACCATGCCCTTCTTGCCACTACGCACAGTGCCGCTCGACGAGCACGAAACATCGTACTTCGCCGATTCTGCGAGCACCCGAAGCTTTTCCATTGTCTTGTCAGTCAACATCTTGATGCTTTTTCGAGGGGCGTATCCGCCTCCGTAGAGACGCACGGACGTGCATCTCTACAGGATGGCCCTATTTTGCGTACAGATACCGCTTGATGCTGTTTTTCGGGGTCTTCTCGAATTCCTGGATGTGGACCTCCACCTCGTTGATCTGTTCGTAGGCGGCGAGGTTTTTGTTCACCTCCTTCCGGACGTTGTCAAGTTCGCGGGCCACGCCGGCGGAATCCAGACCGGCGGCGTCGCAGGCATCGATGTCGGGGTGGATGAGCGCGACAATCCGGTTGTCCCGCTGCACTACGATGCTCTCCATCACGAACGGCATATTGTTGAGTTTGTCCTCAATCTCCTCTGGGTAGATGTTCTGGCCCGATGGCCCGAGCAACATGGTCTTGCAGCGACCTTTGATGAAGATGTTGCCGCCCTTGTCGACATAGCCGAGATCGCCGGTGCGGAGCCAGCCGTCGTCGGTGAAACTGGCCTTCGTGGCTTCCTCATTCTTATAGTAGCCGAGCATCACGTTGTCACCACGTACCACAAGCTCGCCCACGCCCTCGTTGTTCACGTTGTCAACACGGACCTCCATGTTGTCGAGGATTTTGCCGCAGCTGGTGGGAACGAACTTGGTCCAGTGCTCGTAGGAGATAAGCGGGGCGGTTTCGGTCATGCCGTAACCAATGGTGAACGGGAACTTGATTTTACGCAGGAATTTCTCGACTTCCGCGTTCATAGCCGCGCCACCGATGATGACCTGTTCGAAAGAGCCGCCGAACACGCCGACGAGTTTCTTGCGGATCTGGCTGAGCAGGACATCGTCAATATAGGGCACCTTGAGCACCCAGTTCATCGGCGGTTTGGCAATCATAGGCTGGATCTGTTTGCGGTAAATCTTCTCAATGATGAGCGGCACGCTCAAGATAAGGGTGGGTTTGATTTCGGAGAAGGCGGCGAGAAGCACCTTCGGGGTGGGCGTTTTGGTGATAAAGTAGGAGTGCCCGCCGATGGTGGAATTGCCGAGGAAGTCGAAGGCGCAACCGTAGGCATGTGCTAACGGCAGGAATGTCACCATGCGGTCGCCGGGGTAGAGCAGATGCTGCGCCGGGTTGGAGGCGGCGTAGGCGTGGTGTCCGAAGAGGGCGTTGGAAGCCAATGCGCGGCCGGTGGTCATCACCCCTTTCGAAAAACCCGTGGTGCCGGACGTGTAGTTGATGGAGGCCAGTTCCTCGTTGTCCTTGTAGTCGTAGCGGATGCTGTCGGGATAGAACTGTCCCTTGAACTTCGCGTCAAAAAGCCGCTGGATGGCTTCGGGGGAGATGATTTCGCGGGGAAGTTCGAAACGGGCGCCGGATTGCTCGTCAACCACGGGCAGCGCACGCTCAATGACCGCCAGCGGACGGTAGTCGGTGAGCGAAAAGACTGCGCGGACCTGGCCGAGCTCGTTCTCGTCGAGGTGGTCCCAGTAAAAGTCGCCGGAAAACAGCAGTTTCGAATCGGAATGTTTGATGATGTGGTGGACGTTCTCGGGACGGAAATCCTGCAGGATGGGCACGATGACCGCGCCGTAGGTGATGGTGGCGATATAGGTGACGGCCCAGCGGGTGCTGTTCTTGCCGATGAGGGCGATGCGGTCGTTCTTCTGGATGCCGCACTGCTCGAACAGCAGATGCAGTTTCTCGACCTGTTCGGCCACCTGACCGTACGTGAGCGTGAATTTCGTCTCGTAATCGGTGAAGGCTTCCAAGTCCCAATAGCGGCGGAACGAGTCCTCAAACATGCGTACAAAGTTCTCTTTTATCATAGGTTTTGGTATTTTTTTCTGCGGCTGCAAAGAAACAATTTTTTTCTGAAAAATGTTTGTCGGAGGAATACGAAAAAAGTGTATTTTTGCCGCCGGTTTTTAGGAGTTGTTTACCGACAATCTCAAATCAAGCCGAAGTGGCGGAATAGGTAGACGCGTTGGTCTCAAAAACCAATGAGGTAACACTCGTACCGGTTCGATCCCGGTCTTCGGTACACCACGAAAAAAGCACTTAGCCAAACGGTTAAGTGCTTTTTTGTCGCCCTTGCTTTCGGGCTTTTTGTGGAGCCGACGGGAGTCGGACCCGCGACCTCATGCTTGCGGAGCATGCGCTCTACCAACTGAGCTACGACCCCTTGATTTCGGCGGCAAAAATACAAAATTATTGAATATGGCCGACGATGGTCCTGAAAATTATCGAAACACAACCTAAACCTTATTTTTGTTTCTTTGTCTTTTCTTTTTAAATTGGCCATTGTAGCACTATTTTATGCGGTAAACATCATTGGATGAACAGGTTAGAGAAATATCGGACAAGAAGGATTCGCTCCGTTTTGCTGAGATTGGCGGGCTGTTTGCTGCTACTTTGGTTATCCGCAGGGCAACTTTCCGCACAATCGCAGGACGACAAGATCACTTCGTCCGTGTCCAATGGCGACAGTTCCTCCATCAACAAAACACATCGTCTGAAAGAAGTGACAGTTTCCAAACGGAAGCCGAAATACGTGCGCAAAGGGAATCCCGCCATTGAACTCGTCAAGAACGTCATCAAGCATAAAGACGAGAACCGCATTGAATCCGCAGGTTCCTACAAATCAACCAACTACGAAAAGTTAGTCCTTTCGTTCGGCCGCTTCAACATGGACTTCCAGAAGAACAAGTTCAACCAAAAGCTCGACTTTTTGGAGAAATACATCGACTCGCTGCCGCCCGACACCATACCCGTGCTGACCATTTCTGTCAGGGAGCGGCTGGAGGACTACTATTACCAACGATCGCCGCACAAAGACGTGACCTACGTGCGGGCCCGACGGATGCAGGGGGCCGATGAAAGCCTTGACAAGGAAGGACTCGGTACCGACCTCGACGCCATCTTCTCCGAAGTCAACATCTTTGACAACGATATCGAGCTGATGCTCAACCGGTTCGTGAGTCCGCTCTCCTCCACCATCGGCACCACCTTCTACCACTACTACATCACCGACACCGTGATGGTGGACAGCGTCTCCTGCATCGAACTCACCTTCACGCCCGTGAACAGCCAAAGTTACGGTTTCACGGGAAGGCTCTACATCGTGAACGACAGCTCGTATGCCGTGAAACGGTACCTCATCAATATCCCGCACCGAATCAATATGAACTTTGTCAATCAACTTATTATAGAACAAGAGTTTAAACAAATCGACAGTGGGCTTTGGGCACCCGAGGTCACGCATACGACCGCTTCCTTCTCCCTGCTCAAAAGTAAGAAGATGAAGAAAATTTACGCCCATCAAACCACGCTTCGGTACGACTATGAGACAGGGGTGAGCATTCCCGACTCGCTTGATGTGGCCATGCCGGGCGAGGAAATCGTTTCCCCGGATGTTTGGAAATACAAAAGCAAGCGTTGGAAGCAGATGCGCCCGCTGCCGCTGACGGATAAGGAGGCTTTCATCGACAGTTTGGGGCCGGAACTTCGGCGGCTTCCGTTGTTCAAGGCGTTGGAGAAGACGGCGGAGATCCTTGTCACGGGCTACATTCCCACTGCCAAAGACCGTAAAGAGAGCTACTTCGACATCGGTTCTATATATAGTATGATAAGCCGCAATCCCTCCGAAGGCTTTCGATTCCGCATCGGCGGCATGACCACCGCAAAGCTCCACGACCAGTGGTTCATGAGCGCTTATCTCGCTTACGGTTGCAGAGACCGGCGGCTGAAGTACAACGTCACGATGATCCACACTTTCGAGAAGAAGAATCGGCACGCCTACGAGGCACCGCGCAACGGCATCACCTTCAGCACGAGTTATGACGTGGAGATGCCCGGACAGCAGTACACGTACATGGACCGAGACAATATCCTGCTCTCGTACGACTACGATTCAGCCGCACCGGCTGCGCAGTACGTACGCCGCACGAAGCTGCACTTCCAGCAGGAGTGGCCGAGCCGGCTGCGGTTCGAAACCTGGCTGCAGTACGAGACCAGCGAGGCGGCGGGTGCACTGGTCTATTGGCGCATCAACCGCGACGGGACAGTCTCACCGGTAAACGACATCAACGACCTCGAATGGAGTGTGCGACTCCGCTGGGCGCCAGGCGAGACCACTTACAACAGCCAAATGGGCGACAAAAGGCCCTTCAAGCTCTCCAAAGACGCCCCCGTGTTCTCCCTTACGCACACTTTCGGACTGATGGCCGGCAACATCTATTACAACAAAACGGACTTCTCCGTCGAAAAACGCTTCTGGCTCTCCGCCTTCGGTCATATTGATGCCGCACTACAGGCCGGAATTGTCTGGGACGCAGTACCTTACACCAAACTTTACGTTCCGCAAAATAACCAATCGCTCTTCTTGGTTCCCAACACCTTCTGCCTGATGAAGCCGATGGAGTTCCTGATGGACAAATACGTGTCACTATCTGCCACCTACTTCCTGAAAGGGTGGATATTTAACCGCATTCCGTTTTGGAACCGCCTGAATCTCAGGGAAGTAATCTCCTTCAACGGAGTTTACGGCGGGCTGTCGCCCAAGAACATCCCCGGGCCAAACACACCAGGGCTTTACCTGCTCCCCGACGGTTGCGGACAATTGGGCAAGATGCCGTACATGGAACTGACCGCCGGTATCGAAAACATCCTCGGATTCCTCCGTATTGATTACGTACGCCGCCTGAGCTATGCCAAAAACTTGAAAGGCTGGGATAAGAACGGCATCCGCTTCACCTTCCGAATATCGTTCTAATCGCCCAAAAACACTCAGAAAATTGTCCTTTTTACCTTTTTTTGCAATGTTAAAAAGAGTTAAAAATGAATGGTGGGTGGTTGCGTGTTTTATAAAAAAGGTATTTTTGCGTCCGTTTTTTGTTTTCTTACACTTAAAAAAAACGGCGAATGGACAACGTAACCATATTACCCTACGACAGGATTTACAAGAATTTTATCGACTCGAAGTACCTGCATGGCGGGCATGACGAGTATTATTACCGCGACCAGCAGGTCAAGCAGCCGGAGGGCGGGTGGCGTCACCTGCGTTCCGACGAAATCGAGCGGTTGGTGAAAAACAGCAATTCAGCCACCAACTGGGACGACATCTGGGTAACAGACGAATTTGACACGGCCATGATTCGCAACAACCGTTTCTTCGGCAAGGTGCGTATCGGGCGTGTGCGTCGCGAGATCCTGCAATACCACGACTTGCGCGTGCCCATCGGCATCACCGACAGCAGCATTATCTCGTGCGACATCGGCGACGACGTAGCCATCCACGATGTGCACTATATGGCCAACTACATTATCGGCGACCGCTGCATCCTGTTCAACATTCAGGAGCTTTCTACCACCGACCACTCCAAGTTCGGCAACGGCACCATCAAGGAGGGCGAGCCGGAGGACGTGCGCGTCTGGTTGGAGGTGATGAACGAGATCGGCTCCCGCCGGATTATGCCCTTCGACGGCATGATCACCGCCGATGCCTATCTCTGGGCTAAATATACTGATGACACGAAGTTACAGGAGCGTCTTGCCGAAATCACACAGGCCAGCGTCGATTTCCATCGCGGCTATTACGGCACTATCGGCGAGGGCTGCGTCATCAAAAACTGTTGGATTCTGAAAGATGCGAAGGTCGGGCCGTGCTGCTACATCAAAGGCGCAAGCAAGCTGAAAAATGTCACCATCAATTCGTCGGCGGAGGAGCCTTCGCAAATCGGCGAGGGAGTCATCCTTGTGAACGGCGTGACGGGCTACGGCTGCCGCATCTTCTACTCGGCGGTGGCCACCCGCTTCGTTTTAGGCGACAACTGCACCCTGAAATACGGTGCCCGCCTCATCCACTCGGTTATGGGCGACAACTCCACCATCTCATGCTGCGAAGTGTTGAACAACATCATCTTCCCGTCGCACGAGCAACATCATAACAACTCGTTCCTTATCTCGGCCTGTGTGATGGGTCAGAGCAATATGGCTGCCGGCGCCACCATCGGCTCCAACCACAACAGCCGCGCCACCGACGGCGAGATTGTGGCCTCGCGCGGCTTCTGGCCCGGACTCTGTTCAAGCGTCAAGCACTCGTCGCGGTTTGCCTCGTTCACCCTGCTCAGCAAGGCCGACTACCCCAACGAGATGGACATCCGGCTGCCGTTCTGCCTCGTAAGCAACAATGTGGCCAAGGACGAGTTGCATCTCATGCCCGCCTACTGGTGGATGTACAACATGTACGCTCTCGCGCGCAACACCTCCAAGTATCAGAAACGCGACAAGCGCAAACGCAAGATCCAGAACATCGAGTTCGAGACCCTCGCGCCCGACACTGTGGAGGAAATCATCGAAGGCCGCAAACTGCTCGAAGTGTGGGTTGCCAAGGCCTACCTCCGCTCGCAAGGCGAGGATCCCGACCGTTATGAATACTACAATCTCCGCGAATGCGGCAAAAACCTTCTGGACAACGAGCCCTACACCGTCAACAAGTTGGAAATCTTGGGCGACAAGGTCGAAAAAAGTCGTCGAAAAGTCGTGATTGACAAGGCGTTGAAAGCGTATCACGCTTACGGCGACATGATTACCTACTATGCCATGACGACCATTCTGAAGTACTTGGAGGCGCATCCCGAAACCGACATGGAGGCCATCGTGAGTAGCATGCGCGGCAAACGTCTCCGCAAATGGATCAACCTCGGCGGGCAGACCATGCCGGAAGACGATGTTGATCAACTTCGCGCTGACATACGCGACGGCGTGCTTAACACCTGGGACGAAATCCACCAGCGTTACAAAAAACTATGGATTGACTACCAGCAGGAGAAACTGCGCCATGCCTACTTTGCGCTGATGTTCCTCTACAAGGACGACGCCGACGTGATGACTGAAGAGATGTGGCACGAAAACTTAGACAAGGCCGTGCAAATCCAACAGTTCATCTGCAACCAAGTGTACGAAAGCCGCAAGAAGGATTATGACAATGAAATCCGCAGTAAGACCTTCCGCAACGAGGCCGAAAAGCTCGCCGTGGTGGGCCGCATCGACGAGGTGTCGTTCGTCAGACAGATTCGTGAAGAGACGGAGAAATTCGTGGCACTGGTGCAGAAATACAAGGGATGACTTTCCCAGAGGGAGTATACGTTATATATTTCCTTGAGCAGCCTCGAAGAGGCAACACGCACGAAGCGCAAATAACCCCACACAAGGCGATAGCCGCAATGTGGGGCGCACGAAGCGCAAATGACCCCACACAAGGCGTTAGCCGCAGTGTGGGGCAGGCAATGCAAACAATAACAATAAAACGATAAAACTATGCGCGTCATTATCAAAAACAACTACGACGAAATGTCGAAATGGGCCGCCAACCACATTGTGGAGCGTATCAAGGCTTTCAAGCCGACGGCCAAGAAACCTTTCATCTTAGGTCTGCCCACGGGTTCCACGCCCATCGGCACCTACAAGGAGCTTGTCCGTCTCCACAAGGCAGGCAAGGTGTCTTTCAAAAATGTGGTGACCTTTAACATGGACGAGTACGTGAAAATCCCGGAGGACCACCCCGAGAGCTACCATTCGTTCATGTGGACCAACTTCTTCAGCCACATTGACATCAAGAAGGAGAATGTCAACATTTTGAACGGCAACGCCAAGGATTTGGAGGCCGAATGCGCCCGCTATGAGGCGAAAATCGCAAGCTACGGCGGCATTGACCTGTTCATGGGCGGCATCGGGCCGGACGGGCACATTGCCTTCAACGAGCCAGGCAGCAGCCTGACCTCTCGCACCCGCGTGAAGACCCTCACCACGGACACGGTGATTGCGAATTCCCGCTTCTTCGACAACGACATCAACCAGGTGCCGAAAACTGCGCTGACCGTCGGTGTGGGCACGGTGATGGACGCCCGCGAGGTGATGATCCTGGCCAACGGCCACGGCAAGGCCCGCGCGTTGGCCGCTGCCATTGAGGGCGGGGTCAGCCAGATGTGCACCGTCTCCGCGCTCCAGCTCCATCCCAAGGGCATCATTGTCTGTGACGATGCCGCCTGCGACGAGCTGACCTACTGCACGGTAAAATATTTCAAGGATATTGAAGGACGGTAACAATGTAGAGACGCACGGCCGTGCGTCTCTACAGATGCACCGCGTCTCTACAAAACCGCGTTTTTACAAAAAAAATGTACCTTTGCATTTTCCGTCAAAGGTACATTTTTTGTATGACAAAAAACCATAACCTGTTCAGAATGAAGAAGAACCTAATTATCATCGCCGTCTGTGTGCTGACGGTTGTGCTGGCCGCGAGCGGCTGCTGGGCTATCACCAAGGGTCACAACGAGGCTGACCCGATCCCGAACCAATATGCGAACACACTTGCCTCGCCACCCCTGCCGCAAAGTTTGACCTTTGCAGGGGAGGAGGTACCGTTGGATGTCTATTGGGTGCGTGAATCCTTGGACCGCGAGCTCGTTATCAACTGCTACCAGCATTCCAAGACACTGCGTATCTTCAAGCTGTCGGGCCGCGTGTTTCCCATTATTGAGAAAATACTGAAGGAGGAGGGCGTTCCGGAAGACTTCAAGTACCTCTGTGTCGCCGAAAGCGGGTTGGAGAATGTCACCTCGCCCGCGAACGCCGGCGGCTACTGGCAGTTCATCCCTTCCACGGCCAAGGTGTACGGATTGGAAGTCGGCACCGACGTGGATGAGCGCTGCCATCTTGAAAAATCGACTCGCGCGGCCTGCAAATACCTGAAAAAGATGAAAAACCAGTTCGGCAGCTGGACGTTGGCTGCTGCTGGATACAATCGCGGCGACGGCGGCCTGCAGGCGGCAATCAACGACCAGCAGGTGAACAACTACTGGGATATGTGGCTCAACAACGAAACCTCCCGCTATGTCTACCGCATTCTCGCCTTCAAGCTCATCTTCGAAAATCCGCAGGAATACGGGGTCAAAATCTGTCCCGCACAGATGTACCATCCTGTTGAGACCAAGACCGTTAAGGTGACAACCTCCATCCCCAGCCTGCCGCGCTTCGCCGAGGAGCACCATGTTACCTACCGCGAGTTGCGTAACCTCAACCCCTGGATTCGCAACAACAAGCTGACGTTGGCTACCGGCAAGATCTACGAAATCGAAATCCCCAAGAAATCGAAATCCAACTATCGCGACTTGTTCAAACACTGCGACAATCCCTACCTCAACCTCGGAACTGCCGCCAGCGAGTAAAGCACTCCTTGCGTATCGTGCAAAATCTGTCAGGTCGTACCCTAATTTTTGTACATTCCCTCTGTAATACGTAGAGACGGGGCATGCCCCGTCTCTACATACGGCAATTTCATTATGTCCGTGTATATTTGAAATTTATGTACATTTGCGTTTTCGTTTTCAGAATAATGTTTCATCAAAAAATAATGCTATGAAAAAGCTTTCCAACCTTCTGCTGATGAGTTTTGTTATGTTTTGCGCAACGCTGCTGCTGGCATCCTGCAACAGCAAGAAAGACACGACGAAATTCGTGGAAAATCCAAACATGGATTACCGCACGCTGGGCAGCACCGGCTTGCGCGTGGGCGTGATCGGTCTCGGCTGCGGTGGCTTCGACGAGATTGACTCCGCCGCCGCCCGTGAGTTGGTCACCGCCGCCCTCGACCACGGCATCAATTACATGGACATCTACGATGCCAACCCCAAAGTGCGCAGCAACATCGGCTACGGCCTCGGCGACCGCCGCAACGAGATGATTATCCAAGGCCACATCGGCTGCTGGTGGAACGGCGACAGCTACGAACGTACCCGCGACGTGGAGAAATGCAAGAAGGGCTTCGAAGACCTGCTTACACGCCTGCACACCGACTACATCGATGTCGGCATGATGCACATTTTCGACAAAATGGAAGATTGGGAGGCTGTCCAAAACAGCGACTACATACAGTATGTCAAGGACTTGAAGGCGCAGGGCAAGATCAAACACATCGGTGTGAGCAGCCACAATGCCGAGGTGGCTCTCGCCATCGCCAAGAGCGGGTTGGTGGAGGTCATCATGTTCAGCCTCAACCCCGCTTTCGACCGCGTGCAGTCGGGGAAGAACCCTTGGGATCCCACAACCTTTGACAATATGCTGCCCGGCATCGACCCCGTGCGGGTGGAACTGTACGATTACTGCACCCAGCACAATATCGCCATCACGGTGATGAAGGCTTACGGCGGCGGCGACCGTCTATTGGATGCGGAGAAATCGCCTCTGAAGGTGGCGCTCACCCGTGACCAGTGCGTTGCCTACGCGCTGTCGAAACCCTGTGTCGCGGTCAGCCTCTGCAGTGTCGGCAAGGCCGAAAAGTTAGACGAGTATCTGCATTATTTGAAAGCCACCGACGCGGAAAAAGACTACAACGCGGTGCTGAACGCTGCGACGGCACAGGCTGCCACGAGCAAAGGCCAGGGCGAATGCACCTACTGCAAGCACTGCGCCCCGTGCCCGGTCGGCATTGACATCGCGAAAGTCAACAAGTTGTTGGCTGATGCGCAACTTGCAGGCAGCGTCTCAAAAGAGCTGGCCGCCGAGTATGCAAAATTGGAACACCACGCCGGCGAGTGCGTCCAATGCGGGGCCTGCGAGGAACGCTGCCCCTTCGACGTGCCGGTGCGCGAAAAGATGGAGTTGGCGGCGAGGGTGTTCGGGTATTAAACGTATTCCTGCTGCGCCTTTTGCATAATCTTCCGGGATGCCGATGTCGATGAAGAACCCGGCACTTTTTTGTTATTTTTGTTGATCATGTTATTACATTACCTCTCTCATCACCTCCGTGAATCTTGACCACGCATATTTTTTCTTCTCCTCCTTCACATTCTGTTCAAACTCTTCTTGCTTATGTTCGGAGAAGAAGCGGTGCAGCGCGTCGGCAATCTGTCGGGCATCGGGTTCTACCACATAGCCGATTTTACCGTCGGGAACGATTTCGGGCAGACCGCCGACATTGGTTACCAGCATCGGTTTTTCGAAATGGAAGGCAATCTGGGTAACGCCGCTTTGGGTGGCCGTTTTGTAGGGTTGCGCCACGATGTCGGCCGCGCTGAAGTAGCGGTTCACCTCACTGTCGGGGATGAAGTCCGTGCAGAGCACCACACGGTCTTCTATCTGTAAGCCTTTGATTTGTTTAAGGTAGGGCTCGGGGTCGCCGTAAAACTCTCCGGCCACGATTAGCTTGACTCCGTCTTCCTTCAGACGGTTGTCCGCGAAGGCATCCAACAGCAGATCCAGCCCTTTGTAGCCACGGATGAAACCGAAAAAGAGCACGTAACGGTTATCGGGACTCAACTTCAACAATGACAATGCCTCTTCGCGGGGAAGCCGTTCCCCGTAATGGTCATAGATTGGATGCGGTGAGAACCGTTTGGGGCAGTTCCTTTTGTCGAACTTTTCAATGTCATGCACAACCGATTCGGAAAGCGCCATGAAACCGTCCATGGATTTCACGAAATAGGGCGGAAGAAACTTGTCGAGAATGTTCGGCTCATGAGGTATCATATTATGGACCAATGCGATAACCTTAGTATGACCGTTACGGCGAATTTTCCGGGCAACGGTTCCCATGCAGGGTGCCATAAACGACATCCAATAGGCGAAAACCACCACGTCGGGCCGTTTTTTGGCGATTTCTTGACCCACTTTGCACCAGTTGAACGGGTTGCAGGAGTTGACCTTACGGTAGATGGTCAGGTTTTCGGGCGCAGGGTCAGGACTGTATTGGGTCTTCCCAGGAAAAAGGAAGTTAGGGTATTGCAGGGTGAATGTGCAGATTTCCACTTCGTGTCCCTGTTTCTGAAACTCGCCGGCGAGCCTTTCATTAAAGGCCGCGAGTCCTCCACGGTAGGGGTATGCTGTCCCGAGAATGATGATTTTCATAATGATGAATTTGAGGTGCAAAGGTACACAATTTTCAAATTAATCCAGCTATTATGGTTCAATGTTCAAACGGTCCAAACGTTCCTTAATCATTGCCGTATATCCTATTTTCATCTCCTGAGGGAGAAAAGAACGTTCAATCCAATCATACCAGGATTCTTTTGCCGTATGGATTTTTTTCAGCATGTTTTTGATTACTTTTTCATCCAAACCGCTGTTAATCATGGCACTCCTAAAATCTTGCAGCTTGATTTTCTTCTTTCGGGCATTGAGTGTTAATGCGAGCTCTTCCGTGTCGGATGGCATTACCAAAAGCGTGTTCAACAAGTCATACGCGGGCGCAAGCTGATAATTGCCTGGAAGTGGGCTGTACATCGAAAAATTCTTCAGATGCATGTCGCTGTTTCCTGTAATCCATGAAAATAGGACGATTTCCCAAAATCGTTCGAGGTCGAGTTTGGGAGCGGAGGAATAGTGCAGAATCAGTTTGGCAATCTGTTCGTGCGACCCTCTGTATTTGTTCTCTGTCAGCTTTTCCGAAAGCTGACACATATCCTCCATCGGGAGTTTTGCCCCTTTCGTTGTTCTGTCCACCCTTCGTGTCAAATAGCATAACTGACCGTCCGCAAATCGTACAAGGGTGTGCGGAACAACCTGGATTTTAGCCGCTTCGGCCAGATGCATCGTCAAATCCTCCAGCTCAGGCAAATATGGATATAGTTCAGTCTGAGGTTTGAGGATAAATCGTCCCCACAATCCGACAATAGTAAATCGGGACTCGTGCTGCAATTTCTCGATGTCCATGGACAGTTTTGCCTGCACACCCGTCACAGCCGTCTGCCTGCGCACAACTTCTTTGGCTAACTCTTTGATTTCCGAATGACGATACGGGAATCCCGGAACGTTGGTCGTGCCGTAGAAACGTTTCGCGCATTGGGGATGGTAATCCACCATTCCCTCACCCAATTCTTGATAACAACACAAACACTTTGCCATAAGCTACTGATTTTCAGAGTTAGTAATATCCACAATGCTCACTGCGCCGATACAGTCTTTGCAACAGGCCAGCAGTAGTGACATCCGGTCACGGGGATTGATTTTCCAGTTGGCTTGGGCGATATCCAACAGCCAGCCTTCAGGAATCAGTCCGTCAAAGAAGGGGAACAGGACGTTGCTCGTGTAGGGTTTTGACTGCACCGGCATCGTCAAACTGATGGGGGTCCCGTTCTCCGCAATATACGTTTCGGAATAAGCAAACGTATAGCCGTTTTCGTCCTCCGTTAACACGCCCGCCAATTTATCTTGGAAATAGACCTCCGCCTGCTTCATAACTCACCCCTTTCCTTTTTGACCGGCCTTAACTCTGCACCAAACATGTCTAATACTTGGTTTACCTTGTCCATACGCAATGTGGGTTTCCCTTGTTCCAAATCGCGCACGAACCGCAGCCCAACCCCGGATTTTTCCGACAGGTCCACCTGGGTCAGATGATACATTTTGCGCTGATCTTTCACAAATCTCGCCAATATTGTTTCATTCATAATTATACGCTTTCGGGTATAAAACCGTTGAAAAACAAAATATTATACGTTATCGGGTATAAAGTCAGCTATAATTAATGAATTTATACCTTTTCGGGTGCAAAAATACAAAAAAATACGTTAGTGCGAATACCCTTTAATTATTCGCTTCGCACAAACCTCTGACGCCGTTGGTTAATGATGCGCCAATAATTGCGTTTCATCTTGTCGTTCAAAAAACTACGGGCAATAAGGTCGTTAACCAATGGCGGAAACTCCATAAAAAGATCCAAAACTCGTTCGGCTCTTTTTGCGGGCAATCCGATGCGCTGCGCAAATCGTTCGAAATCAGTCCGGCACAAATGTCCCGTTCGGAGTAGTGCATCGCTCGGTTTAATATCGGGAGCGAGACCACCTTTTAACCCTAAATCATCGCTTTCTAAATGGAGGCGGGTGTTCAGCAGGTCGTATGCGGGCGCAAGTGCATACTCGCCATTGCGATTAATGAGCGAAAAATTCTTCAGATGCGCATCCTCGTTTGCATATAGGTAGTTGAATAACACCAGTTTGAAGAACCGTTCCGTTTCCACCATCCATGCTGGCACAATCGTTCGAATGGCATCGGCAATCATGGCGTAATGACCGTCATATTTGAAATTGCTGTCGGCACCTTGCTCGGTTTTGCCAAGCACCGATGCAAAATCTTCCATCGGATACTTCGTCAAGTCGGGCTTCACATCAAACCTTCGGGTGATATACACAGGTTGCCCTTTGGCACTGAAACACAACGCATTCGATGCCGTCTCAATGCCATAAACCTGAGAGGCTATCTGCATGGTGAGATGTTCGTTGGTAGGAATCTGTTTGCGGGTTTGGATATTAAGCAGCGGTGCTGGTTTCAAGATAAAAGTACCCTGCTCACCAAGTTGCGACAATCGGATATGACCACGCTCCACCACAGCCGAATACTTCTCTTGCGCACCGGAAATTGAAAGATTTCTCTGGTTCACTTGCAAATCAGAATTAGCACTAATACCATCAAATTCAAAATCCAAAAAAGGGGATACCTTTTCACCGCCAAAAAGCAACTTCAGTGCCATCGGCGAATAGGTGTCGTACCCGGGTTGCAAAGTAGCTGGACAAACGCTAATAGTTCTCATTTTTCCTCCTTTCTTAGTGACACATTGCCAATGCAGTCCTTTCCGCAGATCATCTCCAACATGCCGAAAAAGTCGTGCTCATCCACTTTGAAAGCCGTACACATGGCCTTGCGGTTGGAGCCTTCGGGCAGCAAGTTGGTGAAAAACGGGAAGATGCGATTTGATCGGTAGGGTTCCTCCCTTTTGGGCAACGACAATGCAATGGCAGGTGTTTCTGGATCGACCAAATACTGGGCATTATAGGCGAATTCGTATTCGTCCCGATCCCGCTCCGTCAGCTGGCCTGCGAACTTATTGTCCAAATAAACATCCACTGTTCTCATTTTGCGTCCAAATTATCGTCCATATATCCCGTCTCTTTGGTCTGGATAATCATCTCCAAGCCCAAGACCGTCATGATTTTCTGCAGCGTATGCAGCGAAGGATTCCCTTTCCCGCGCTCAATGTCCTTCACGGTGGCGATGCCCACCTCAGCGAATTCCGCCAGGTCTTGTTGCGACAGTCCCAGTCGCGCTCTCCGTTCTTTAATGATGGCTGCAATATCCATTTTCTTGAAAGTATGCTTTATTGTACCTCGGCGGCAAAAATACACTTTTTTCGGTTGTCCAGAGCTGAAAAGTATAAAATGTTGTACTTTTCGGTTGGAGAAGAATAAAAGAAAATAAAAGACAACCTGTTTTTTATCATTCGCAACGACCGTTATTTTTCGTACTTTTGCGCCCTCAAATTTCGGAATAATAAAAAACGTACAATATGAAACCCGTTCTTAAGAAAACACTGACCCACTGCGGCATCATCCTGATTCTTTTCATGGTGGCCGCCATCTACATGACTCCCGCCTTCGATGGCAAGGTTATCCAACAAGGCGATATAATGAAATGGCAAGCCATGGCCAAGGAACAGATTGATTTCCACGAGAAGACCGGCGAACATGCCATCTGGAACAGCTCCATGTTCAGCGGTATGCCCGGATACCAAATTACCACGGGAGTGGATGGTCATGCGCTTTTTGTTCGGGTGAAGAACTTCTTAAATTTGAGTTTTGCCGGATTGGCTGGTAGCGTCGGGGCTGTATTCCTCTATTTGATAGGGTTTTATGTGTGCTTGCTGGCGATGGGCTTAAACCCCTGGCTCAGTCTATTAGGGGCTGTAACTTTCGGTCTCGGCAGTTACAATATCATCATTATCGAGGCTGGTCACCTGACAAAAGCTTTCGCCTTGGCTATGATGGCCCCCATATTGAGCGGTATGCTCCTGACATTTAAACGGAACTACGTTTGGGGCGGCATTTTGTTTGCGGTAGCGTTGTGTACCCAAGTTGCCTACAACCACATCCAGATTACCTATTACACCATGCTGGCCGGCATTCTTCTGGGGCTTGTATATGCCATTTACGCGGTCAAGGACAAAGCTATCAAACCTTTTTTGCTGGGTGTAGGAATACTGCTCATCGGATGTGTGTTCGCTTTGGCCTGCAACGCCAGCAACCTTTTCATGAATCAGGAGTATGCCAAATACACCATGCGTGGCGGCTCCGAGATTTCAGTAACTCCCGAAAACCTATATAAGGATGGAGAGGCCAAATCCATCGCTGCTTCCGACGGTCTGGACATCGACTATGCCTTTGCTTGGAGCTATGGCAGGGGCGAAACCTACACGCTGCTTGTGCCCGGCGCGTTTGGTGGCGGTTCCGGTGAAACCGTCGGCACAGACTCCGAATTTTACAAGAATTTCCGACAAAAACAGGCTCCGCTCTACTGGGGAGACCAGCCCTTCACTTCCGGACCGGTCTATTTCGGCGCCATCGCCATTTTCCTGTTCGTGTTAGGTCTCTTTGTGGTGAAAGGTCCCGACCGCTGGTGGCTGGTTCTCGCCACGATTCTCGCCATCCTCATGTCTTGGGGTAAGAACCTCATGGGATTCAACGAGTTCCTGTTCAATCATCTGCCTTACTACAACAAATTCCGCACGCCTTCCATGAGTCTGGTGATTGCCAATGTGACCATGGTGCTGATGGCCGTATTAGCCCTGAAAACCATCTTCGACAAGGAGAATCCAGTTGATAAGAAGAAACTGAATCTCGGATTATATATTTCCACCGGCATTGTCTCCGGCCTTATCCTGCTGATGATGGCACTCTCAAGCAGTTTTTCCTTCTCCGGCGCCAGCGATGTGCAGATGGCCGCACAATATGGCAACCAATGGGATATGATTCAAGAAGTGCTGGTCAAAGACCGCAAAGCCCTCTTTATGGCTGATTCCTGGCGTTCGCTAATCCTGGTTCTTATCTCAGCCGTATTTATTTGGCTGTACATCAACGAAAAAATCAAGCAGTCCGGCATCATTATCGGCGTTTTGGCCTGTTTGGTATTAGTTGACCTGTGGGGTGTTGACCGTCGTTACCTCAACGAATCGAACTTCGTGTCCGAGAAGCGCCTCAAACTCAGACCCTCCGAAACCGACAAGACCCTTGATATGTACGCCGCCCAGTTCAAGGATGAGGATTACCGCGTGTTCGACCTCTCTGTGAACACCTTCAACGACTCCTATCCTTCCGCCTTCCATCACCAGATAGGTGGTTACCATGCGGCCAAACTGCGCCGTTATCAAGACATTATTGACTTCTACCTTGCCCGCCACATTAACACGAACGTGCTTAACATGTTGAACACCCGTTATGTGGTGATGCAGGGTCAGGATGGCCAGCCTATGGTACAGCGTAATCCCGCAGCCTTAGGCAATGCCTGGTTTGTGGATGCCTACCAGTTTGTGGAGGATCCCAATGCAGAGATTCTGGCACTGAACGACTTTAACCCCGCAGACACGGCCATTATCGATAAGCGTTTTGCCGAGATGGTGCAAGGCAAGAACTTGGAGCGTGACAGCAACTCCGTCATCGCCATGGAGCACCAGAAACCGTATAATATGGATCATTTGATCTACAAGACCAAAACATCCAAAGACCAGTTGGCGGTCTTCTCCGAAGTCTATTACGCTCCCGACTGGCGCGCCTACATCGACGGCAAGCCCGCCGACTACTTCCGCGTCAACTATATCTTGCGCGCGATGGTGGTCCCTGCCGGCGAACACACCATCGAGTTCAAGTGCGAAGCTCCGAGGCTGTACAAGCTCATCAAAGTGAACATTGTGTCCGGCATTCTGTTTGTTTTAATGGTTGCCGGCTGTTTAGTGCTGTATTATCGTAAACCGAAAAAGTCTTAAATCATGCTTTCCGTCATCATCTGCACTTACAACCGGGAAAAGTTCCTCTACGATGCCTTGCAACACGTGGCAGCGAACCGATTTCCGCATGACGATTACGAGATAGTGCTGGTGAACAACAACAGCACAGACAACACCGAAAGCGAATGTTTCCGGTTTCAAAAAGATTTTCCCGATGTGCACTTCCGCTATTTTGTCGAGACCAAACAAGGACTCTCGCACGCACGTAACAGAGGCATTGACGAAAGTCTTGGAGACATTTTAGTATTCCTTGACGATGACTCCTTTGTCAAGCCCGATTATTTACACAATCTTCAGAAGCAAATGGATGCCTATCCGGAGGCTATGGCTTTCGGGGGCAAGATAACGCCACGTTTCGAGACGGGAGAGACTCCTAAATGGCTCTGCAAATGGACCTATTCCTGGGTTTCGGCTATTGACAAAGGTGACAAAGTGGTTCCTTTTGAAGGCTCCTCATATCCGATTGGAGCCAATATGGGATTCCGCAAAATCTGTTTGGACAAATGCGGCAACTTTAACACAGAATTGGGGCGTACCAAGAAAAATTTAATGGGGGGTGAGGAAAAAGATATTTTCAACCGTGTGAAAGCAAACGGCATGCTTATTCTCTATTTTCCTGACATATTGGTAGAACATGTCATTCCGCCACAACGAACGACAAAGGATTACATTGTGAAGATGGGACAAGGCATTGGAATGAGCGAACGTTTGCGTTGCTTGAAAATCGGGAAGAAGGCCTTGTGGAAACGTTACTTCTCCGAATTTGTCAAATGGGGCGCCTCCTTTGTGTTATGGTTTTATTATTTGATATGCTTCCGCCCGGTGGTTGGAAATATGTTGTTATTGTTTCGGTGGAATGTGACGAAAGGGCTGCTGAAGAAGTAACTGTCTTTTCGCTCAACCTATAAACTCAGAATCAAACCGACGTGTTGGAACTGAACCATCCGACATAGTCAAAATCGTCATAGAATTTTTCCAATGTGAAAGGGCTCTTATAGCGGGAGCAGATTCCCACAGATTCTTCTTCCTCAAACCCCCGGATATAGAAAGCGGAGTTGATTTCCGGGTGCGGCTTGTGGACGAAAACCACTTTGTTTTCAAACGGCAATTGGTCAAACTCTTTCAGGTCGGACTCCGTGCAACCATCGCGGTCCGAGAACATGACAAACAAGTTGGAATAATTGATTCTTTTGACCCGGTCCATCCATTTTGATTTCGCTTCTTGTTCCGTTTTGTAATGCTGGAAATAGATACGCACATCGTCAAGCAGTCCGACGGGATAATGGATGCCTTCCTCTTTGGTGAAAACGATGTCGCAAGACATATAATGGTGAATGTCTTTCAACAATTTAAGAAAGTCTTTCGGTTTAATCCAAAGATTGACAAACGGGCTGTTGAATCTCATGCCCAAATCATGCAGAATACAGCCTCCGTTGCAATTGCTGGATATAATGCTGAAGTCCTTGTTCTCAAGCTCTTTCCGCTTTGATTTCAAGTGAGACTTCCTGAGTGGCTCTTTTAACACATTAAGGATTGTCATATTCTCGTATTTCAAGTTTTCTTTATTATGAGGCAAAAATACACTTTTTCCGGTTACCCGAAGCCAAAAAAGTATAAAACATCGTACTTTTCGATTGCAAAAGAATAAGGAAGAATAAAAGAGAATAAAAGAAAGTAAACGATGGGAAAGGTAATGATTTTTGACAAGAAAAGTTTTCACAACTTGAATATTCGTTCCATCAACTGCCATTTCTCGGCAGAAGTGGCGTTTTTGTCAGCTTGCTGAAAGCGGGACATGTACGCTTCCCACTCGGCCTGACGTGGAAGCGAGGCCAGTCGTGCGTTGTCTTTCTCCCAATCAAAGTCATCCACGGTGTCCACTATCATGAACAAAGTGTTCCTGTGTATATAAATCTGCATATCAAGGATACCCACCTCACGGATGCCCGCTTTGATTTCTGGCCAAACATGACGGTGCTCCTCCACGTATTGGGCAATCAAGTTTGGGTCATCGTATAAACTTAAAGTTTGGCAATATCTTTTCATTTCTTTTCAATTGAAATTCATAACTAACACAAACTTCTGCGTATGCGAATGCCAAAAGTGTTCTCAATTGGCTTTTCGCAGATAAACACCCAATAGCCGCCACCACCGGCACCGCATAATTTCCAACCCAGCACCTGATCTTTGTAGGAATCCAAGACTTGCATTATTTCTGCACTGACCATGTGGGGAAACATTCTGACCTGAGCTTCAAAACTTGCTGTTGTGGCTCTTCCCCAAGCCTGTAAATCTTTCCTCAAAAGGGCATTCCAACAGTCATCAGCGGCGACACTCAATGCTTTGGCATTCTCTTTATTTATACATGTATCTGCAAACACATCGAACTGCTCTTTTCTCGGGAATAGCTGTAGCATGCAAATATGGTTTTCTATAAAGTCTAAAACATCCTCGTCCAAAATACTCTTTATGTGATGTGGCCAATAATCATTGTCGTAATCAAGTCTGTTAAGGCCGGGAAAAACAATGCCGATTGCGTCTTGGCTGCCGCTCACATATTCGGTGCCAGGCTTGTTCTCATAGCGAAAAATCATTTTGGCCAATTTTTCCGGGTTGTCTGCGGGATATTGATTGCCCCACATTTCGATAGCTGCATTCCGGGAAGAGGTGCTTAATCCGCTTCGACTGTTGAATTGGATATCCGGCTCCAAATTGATAGTCAGCACCGAACCTGGGTAGAATTTACTCACAAAGGGTTGGTCAAGCCAACCGCCCGCCAGGTCAAGCCGGAACGGAATACGGCACTGCTGGCGCAACTTGGTAGTAGATCGGACAGGAAGGCTACCGTGTGGAACGCGTTGGCTTACAATATATTGTATGCCTTGTTCCCTGCAAAACTGTTCTTTCAAAGGTGATGCGCCGTCACTGTTGACAAAGAAGATGTCCGGTTTCAACGCTTTCACTTCCTCTTCAAAATCCAACAGACCGCTCCCTCGGCTAATCCATGCGTCCTTCACGCAACGCAGTGCCTTGATCATATAGAGGCGCTCCTCTTCGGGGTAAACAGTTTTGCGCTCTTTAAGTTCATAGATGGTTTTGTCGGACCCGATGCCGACATACAGGTCGCCATACGAGGCGGCCTCCTCGAAAAAAGCCACATGCCCGCTGTGGAGCATGTCGTAGCAACCACTGACAAAAACCTTTTTAGCCATAAGGATAGAATGAGGCGCAAAAGTACTACTTTTTTTGATTGAACGATATTAGGAAAAAACTTGTACTTTTGCGGCTTGAAAAAATTCAGGGTATGAAAATCGCATTGTTAGTAATATACAACCACAGGTATGACAAAAACATTCCCCGCATAGAGAAACTATACCAGGGACGATTCTCCAACATTTTCCATTTGGTCCCTTTTTATGACGGAGATTTGTCAAACGTTATTCCCGTGTATGAGTCCTCGTACTATTTTCAGTCTTATATCGCTCAAGCCTACCGACACATCAAGGGACTGGGGTTTACCCATTATTTTTGTGTCCCTGATGATATGATTATCAATCCCGCTATTAACGAGAATAATTTGTTTGACTTGACGGGAATTCCTGAAACCCACTGCTACATCCATAATTTCATTATGCTTCACGGTGGGAAAAAGCCTTGGACATACAAGTACAACGCATACCGTTACAATCCCAATCCAAAAGGCTTGGAAATCAGCAATGTTCTTCCACCTTATGAAACTGCGATGGGTGTTTTGACAAAGAAAGGTTATTGTCCAAATAGTCTTTCTTTCGCTGAAGTCTTACATGATGCTTTTTGGGCTTTAACGCATAAGCGTTTGGGATTATTATATCAGATTGTACGTACTTTTTTCACTTCCAAAAAATTACGCTATCCTTTAGTGGGTGGTTGGAGTGATATTTTGCTTCTGACAGACAATATTATGCCTGTTTTTTGCCAATATTGTGGAGCCTTTGCCGCATCCAACTTGTTTGTTGAAATCGCACTACCTTCCGCTTTATTGCTTTGTGCGGAGAATATCACCACATCGGAATCCATTATCCTCAAAAATAACATTCCTCTAATCACATTACTACCCAAAGACCAAAAAGTGGCTTTTTATCGAACATACGACTACAAACTGGACAAATTGATGGAAGAGTATCCCTCTGACAGGTTCTTTGTTCATCCCATCAAATTATCCCAATGGAAATAAAAAATCACATGCAGAAAATTGCAGTTATTGGAGCCGGTATTTCCGGCATGTCGGTGGCACATTTACTTGAAAACAAAGCTGACGTTACCGTTTTTGAGAAAGAGGACCGCCCCGGAGGACTCATCAAATGCGATTGCGTGAAAGGAGCGCTGTACCATCGTACTGGCGGGCACGTGTTTAACTCGAAAAACGAAAAAGTGCTGGATTGGTTCTGGCGCTTCTTTGACAAGGACAAAGACTTCACAAAGGCCGTTCGCAATGCGGTCATCTCCATGCCTGATGGAAAGGCTGTCGGTTATCCCATTGAGAATCACGTTTATCAGTTGTCCCATGATGTAATCCAGGGCTTCATCACGGACATACAGAACATGATACGGTCAACCGAAACGGAACCACGCAACTTCGAAGAGTTCCTGAAGCAGCGTTTCGGAAACACGTTGTACGGACTCTATTTCCAACCGTATAATGAGAAAATTTGGAACAAGGGGCTGTCGGGTGTGCCGCTTTCCTGGTTAGAGGGCAAGCTGCCCATGCCGACCGTTGCGGAGATGTTGCACAATAACTTCGTGCATGCCAAGGAGATGCAAATGGTGCATAGTTCATTCTACTACCCCAAGCAAGGTGGCTCACAGTTTTTGGCTGACACGTTAGCAAAAGGGCTTGAAATCCGATACAACGCGGGGGTTATGCATTTGCGGCGGGTACCGGATGGATGGCTTGTCGGTGAGGAACGATTTGACGCGGTGGTGTTTTGCGGGAACATCAAGCAGCTTCCGCAGGTGGTCGAGGGCGTTGATCTTGCACCTTTCCTTAACGGCATTGATGCGTTACAATATCACGGCACAACTTCTGTGTTATGTGAGGTGGAAACGAATCCCTACAGCTGGATCTATCTGCCCGACCGTGCCTATCGGGCGCATCGGATTATTTGTACGGGCAATTTTTCCTCAAGTAACAACCCCGAAGGGAAAAGCACGGCCACAGTCGAGTTCACCGACTCCATTAGCAAAGAAGATATTGAAAGAAATCTTCAGCTCATGCCGTTCTCGCCCAAATATATTGCGCATCATTTCGAGCCGTTCACCTACCCTATCCAAGACCAAAACACTAAAGCGTTGGTAAAAGAGGTGAAGAAAGTGCTTGCCCCCCACCAACTGTACTTATGCGGACGCTTCGCCGACTGGGAATACTACAATATGGATGCAGCGATGGCGGCAGCAATGGAAACTGTCTTGGGCGTTTGAAATAAAATTGTACTTTTGCCATCACAAACAAAAGTGACAACCTAAAGCAGTCGCAAATTATTAACCCGTCAACTCGGATCAGTCGCAAGGCACAAAAGTGACAACCTAAACCAGCGAATCACAACCTAAATCAGCGAATCACACTCCGTTTGTTCTCCGTTTGATGTGCGTTTGTTGTCCGATTGAGGTCCGATTATATATTGAACATCTAACAGACAAGAATTGTAGATCTATCACACAATAAACGCACAACAATAGCGTTATGAAAGAACATATAGAGCTGTAGTGTCAGACTATACAATAAACCGAAAAGAAAGGAGACCGCAAAATGAAGAAGAAAAAACAGGGAGTTCCGTTCCCCATTGGCAGAATCCCTTCTGCCGGAATCACCAGTTATCTCAAAAACGGGAAGGTGGTTTACCGCCCCTCCTCCTCGAAACAGAAACGCAGCAACACACGCCCGCAATTTGCTCAGCGTCAACGCATGCGCCACACCATCGCGCTGTGGAAGATGCTGAAACAAGGTTGCGACACCCTTATGTTCACCCAACACACCACGGCCTACAACGGCTTTGTATCGTTGGCCAACCGTCTGCCGGCGGTGTTCGTCCCCAAGAATCCCGGCATGAAGGATGCCTCGCTTTAATGTCCGACATCCCCGTGAGCGACGGCACCCTGCCGCCCATCAAGCTGCAGCTGGGCGAAGTGAACGGCACCCCGGTCCTGCTCACCAACCTCCAGCCCAACGACTTGCGGCATCCGGCAAAGCTGTTGCTCTATACTGCCGTGCAACACATAGAAAACGGAATGCCTCGAGTGCGCTTCACCATGCGCGGAGTGGAGAAGACTGACTTTGTGAAGGTGGACGGTTATCTGGCTCTGGTGAGTGAGGATTTCGCCAATGAGAACATGGGGTGGGCGCTGGTGCGCGTAATCAAGGAGCGCTGCTCCACGCAAGGCCTCGTCACCCGCTGCACCCTTTACGAGCAGTTCACTACCGAAGAGGCGATACTAAACGCCGCCAAAACATACGGGGGAATCAGCGAGTACGCTTACCTCGACCCGCAAAGCACCACGTACGAATTTTGACAAAATAGGGAAAAAGGTATCACTGTCCCATTATTGCTTTTATCTTCTTATCATCCCCATAGATAATCGGGGAGTCATACGGACGATCCGGAAAAGCACCATATTCCAGTTTAATATCGAAACCATGTTCCTTGATGAAAGCTTCCACCTGCTCGGCCAAGGTGACGGGTCTGCCCGAACAACAGTTGATAATCCCGCTCACTTTGTCTTGCATGACGGCGGCGGAGATCTGGTTAGCTAACTCTTCTATATGCAGAAAGTCGTATTTGGTTTTACCAGAATTGAAAGGGAAGGTCTTTTTACCCTCTTGGGCTGCCTGGCATATCTTGGTAAAGATGGAGTGATTTTTGGCATCATCGCCGAGAATATAATAGCCTCTTAACCACTGGAGCGTGATTCCTTTTTGCGAACAATAGAGTGTAAGAGACTGTCTCAAAGCATTCTTAGCAATACCATATTGGGTGATAGGATTGCACGGCGTATCCTCATCTATTTTTCCTTCCCAATAGCCCACTTCGTGCATGGAACTCATCACGGCCAGCCGTTTCAACCCTTGTTCAATCAGAGCGGTAAGAAACTTGTAGTGAGCTGACAAATCGCCCATTTGCGTTTCGGCATTATGGACAAAACCGTTGCGCCATGCCAGATGCACACATGCGTCAGGTTTCCCCAAACGGGTATAGATGTCCGAATAATCCTCCGTAAACAGATTCATTTTCACAATCTGGGCACGACTGTCAATGTCGCCCGTTTCAATATCACACGCCACAACATCGCACCCTTTGTTTAACAATGCGACAACCACATGACATCCTATATATCCGTTTGCACCGGTAACCAATATTTTCATATTTTCTTGTTTGAGCTTGATTAAGGCGCAAAAATACAAAAAATCCACCGAACAACAAGTGATCAGTGGATTTTGATTTTTTCGGGGAAAGCTATAGCTTATAATTCCCCGACTTTTTCCAACATCTCCCTCACGCGGGACAAGAATGTATGCTTCTCGGAGATAATTTGATAGGCCGCAGCTGCCCGACGTTCTCGCTCCTGCCTGTTGTTCTCATCCAAAGCCCAGTTGATGAGCGAGAAAAGTTCCTCTTCATTATGGTAAAGTCCCACTTCGCCATTTTGGAACAATGACTCAATATAGGGATTCGCATCGCATATTTGGTAAGTTTTGGTGCCACTTGCTTCGAAAAGACGTTGATTGGCCCCGTAAAAAGACTGTTCATGGTGAATGTTCAACGCGATTTTGGTATGGCTGAACAGTTCGTTGACTTTTACAGGCGGGATGCTTCGGTTCTTATAAACAGAACGTTTTTCGCGGAACAAGCACTTCAGCGGTGTTTTGACAAAAGGTTTATACCAGCCATACACCAAAATTTTTGCGTTGGGGAAACGGTTGACTACGGATTTTATCAGGCGCATCCGTTTTTGACTGGAATATAAGTTGGCGACAAACAGAATATCAATGTCTTTGTCTTGGTTTTCAATGGGGTAATAGACCGTTGTGTCGCAGGCCAAAGGCAGGAAGTAAGCGGTTTTGCCCTGTTTAGCATAATAGTCCACATCCCTTTCCTCAAAGCAAAAAACAGCATCCGCATGGTCGATATGTTTCTCGCAACGAGCCCTGTCGGGACGCTGCACACTGTCGTACATCCACAACAATACTTTGGACTTCTGTTTGAAATAGTCCAACCGCTCATCCAACAGAATAGTCCCATTGTAGGAAAACACGATATCAGGTTGATATTCGTCATACACCTGTTTAATGTAGGCATCGTATTTGGCACGGCTTTGGGCACGAAGGCGTTCTTTGTCGTTGGTGAACTTGTGTCTCCACTTCAACAAACCTTTGAACGGGTGGATAGGTTCGTCGTAGGTTTCAATCTTCACTTGGTAGCCTAGAGCCTCAAACGCCCTGCCCACGCTGATTTGGTAATCGTAAAAAGGCGAGGATATGATAAGGACTTTTTTCATTTCTTTTCTTACTTGTTGGTTTCAGAACAGTATTGTTTAATTTGCTGCCACGCAGTTTCCGTCAGCTTATATTTTTGATTGGGTGTCGTGAGATTGTCAAGAACAGTTTTTGTTATCCAATCTCTTTCCTGCAACAGATTTATAATGTCTTTCCTCAATCTCGTTCTGTTTTTTTCATTTAATAACAACATCATCTCTGATGTCGATAAATCAGTTTTCAACAGTTCTGATATTACAGTTGTCAATTTATTTTTTCGTGTTGTAGTGGCGCCAGGGAAACATTGATTTACGACTAATGCAACCATGTCACTGCTGGGGACATTTGTTTCTTGAACTGGGGACACTTTTTTGTTAGAGCTGGGGACACTTTTATCCACAGCTGGGGATATTTTTGTAATCCGCTCAATCTCACATTGGTGTCTTTTCGTCCGTTTGTTGTAATTAATGCCAACCAAAACAATGTCACCAAAATAGTCAGAAAGAGAATCGGTGTAATGTTTGTCTTTTATTTGATTAATAGCTGTTTCTGCCTTATTATTATATTTTAGTTCAAGCACAAGAGCAGGCAAATTCACATCACGTCGAGGAACAAGTACCAAATCAGCGAAACCTTTGCCTGTTGGCAGTTCCCGAATTGTTACATACTTGTTCTTGGCCGCATAAAAGGCCAACGCAAGCACACAAGCCAGCGAATTTTCATTATTATACTGCAAAATGCTGGTGTTGTCAGAATGGATGCGGTCTATCGCCTCAGCAACCCGATCAGCCTCGCCATTAATAGTCCATTGTAGAAGTAGTTCGGATTGTTTCAGAGCATCCGAAACAACAGCCCATCCAGTATCTTCAACGGCATTTTCAAACTCCAGATATATCTCCTTATTGGGAATATAACATTCGTTCGTATCCCTATTATACGACAGATACCCCAGGTGTATCAGTGCAGTAAAAACATCGTTCTTACTGTTGATAACATTTATGTCGTTTTGGAAGTTCTTTGTGTTCACGATACATTTCTCCCCTGCAAGTAGTTTTATCACATCATCCTTCAAGCCCTCGTAATTCATCTTAATGTAGTTCGATAACGTCTCATACGTACCCGTATTTGACCAGTAGCTTTCGCAATACCGACGCCTAATCGCTCTGATGACCGACAAGGGATTGTAAATCGATTCTTGACCACCTATCCTATAACCGTCATACCATATTTTGATTTGTTCTTTGTCAACGCCATTGTGCGCACACAATGCCGAAACTTCTTCATCCGTAAAACCAAAACAGGCAGCCATCTCCCCCGGCGAAATCATGGTATATTCCTCAAAGTTATTCAACGCCGACTGGGTTTTGTATTTCTTGATTGGCAGGATTCCCGTCATATACACACCTGCAAAAACCGACAATGAATTACCTGATTTGAAAAGCAAACGAAGAAAGTCCACATAGTTTTCACCCACACTCTGTGAGGAATCGGATTCGCGCAGAAGGGCATCCCACTCATCCACAATCATAATGAATTTGGAAGGTTCTGCCTGCTGTACAATGGCGTACAAAGCAGACAGCAGATCATCTTTCAAGCCAAGTTTCACATTTGGGTATGCCTCTTTAAGCTCTGTCAGAATATCTGCTTGGATATGTTTTACAACATCACCACTGTTTCTATAGCGTGTGATGAAATTGGTCATATCCACATACAATACCGGATATTTGTTCAAATGCTGCTGAAACGAGAGGCTTTTTGTTATTTTAAGATCTTGGAACAATTCTGCAGATTGGCACGAATGATCGTAGTACGCATTTAACATCTTGGCCGCCATTGACTTGCCAAAACGTCTCGCACGGCTGACGCACATGAACTGCCGCTCTGAATTCAATGAATTGTTGACGAACTCAATCAAAGCGCTTTTGTCAACGTATTCGCCATTCCGCGCTGCACGAAAACCATCATTCCCTATGTTGATATACAAGCCCATTTTATTCTGGCAAATAATGAGATAGTGTTATCTCTTTTCCCATCGTTTGGTTTCAAAATTGTACTGTTTGATAACCCGTGCAGGCGCGCCGACGGCAACGCTGTAGTCGGGAATGTCGTGTGTGACCACGGAATTGGCACCGATGGTGCAGTGTTTGCCGATATGCACGCCGGGCAAAATCACAGAATTGTTGTATATTTTACAATCAGAATCTATGATTACAGGTTTAGTGATTATGTTTTGTTGTTCTATTGGTATGTTGATATCCTCATACGGATGATGAATGTCTGTGATAGAGACATTCGAAGCAATAGCAGTGTTTCTACCTATTATAATTTGACTAGCACATGTTAAATGCAGATTTTGTTGCACAGAAGCACCCTCTTCAAAAACAATGGAAGGGTGAAATTGTACACCATTGTATGAGGTGACTGCTTCAATACGGCAATTATTTTCGATAAACACGTTTTTATTGATGGAAATATACCGCGGGGTGATTATTAGACAACATTTTACCGTGGCGGAATAGTGGAAACGTTTAAATCGAATTAAATTTACAGGAAGGGCCAACAATTTCCGAAGTTTCATAATATATAATAGTAAACTTATTAATAATCAAACAACTTTGGTTTATTGAAAGCAATTAACAATTATTGTTGAGTGGTATGTTATTGACTTTACGGTTTGGCTTATAATCTTTTCCTAGATAATTCATAATCTTAGGATGAATACCAGTCCCATAATAATCACATTCTATGGATTCAGGGAAGGCCTCAATAGCTGTAGAACAAATTGTGGCAACTTTCTCTGGTTTAACACCAACCAAACTTAATAATTGAGTGTTGACGATTTTGTTATAAATTACAATATCTGGGAAGTGTTTCTTATAATCAAATGTATCTCTTGGGTGAGTTTTGATAAGGAGTTTGTTGTGGTCATAGTGGCTAAAAATCGATCTGTTGATTTGAACCCATTCGTCTTCGGTCAAATGACAATCATCTAACAGAGGTTGAGAAAAGAAAATAATCGGTCGATTATTAAGCAAATTGACATCGTTATCGGAAATATCAAACAATTCCTTGATAAATTCTTGCTTTGCTAAAGAAGATTCCGTCCACAATTCTTGTAAAGAATTAATTATCACTTGTTTTCCTTTCAGGATAGGAGATGAATTTTCTTCTGTAAGATAAATCACTTTGCATTGATTGTTGTTCCCATAGCAATTCACAAAAAGATTGCCAAAAACTAATCTTTGGATTTTACCCTTTATAGAAGACGCCCTCTGTAGCAGCCGCTTGTATTCTAAACTATGTTCCTGCACATTAAGTGTTAACCAATTTGGAGCATCTGCCAGAAGACTGTATTCCCGTTTTCCAATTAAAAGATTCAAATATGGCAAATCATAGGCGAATATATTAGCAGTTTTTAGAAAGGGGAAATTTCGGTATTTGAAAAAACGGAATAATAGTTTTTGGAATCTTTTTTCGATCTCGTTCAGCAAGGATCCTTTACCTAACAAATAAGTTGAACAAGGGATGCCTTTTTTTACAGATGACGGCATTGTATCAACTGTGAAATAATAACTGTGGTGAAGAATAATGTCATCGGGCAATAGGAGCATATACTGCAGCAACGGATAGAAATTCGGCGCAATGCACACGTGCGTGATATCCTTCACCTTCATTCCGAATTTCTCTAACTGCTGTTTACAATGTTTATCCATAATCGTAATTTTTTGATGGTCGGTTCAATAGTCAGATAGTCCTATCATTCATTCCTTTAACCGCTTTATATTTCTGATTCGGATGCCTTGGCGTTTGGGGATACATGCGCTCAATCATCCCCTCATCCAACATTGCCGGAATGATATCAGACAGCAGATAATCAGCATTTCGCCCAATGGAAGTTGCGATATAATCGAGTGACACCCAATCAGCACAAACATCTACGATAACTTTTTTAAGTTTATCTCTTTTCATTTTTTTCGGCAAGTTACTTCCGATATTGCTTCCGAGGTTTCCATTGTTGCTTCCGAGGTTTCCATTGTTGCTTCCGAGGTTTCCGTTGTTACTTCCGAGGTTTCCGTTGTTACTTCCGATATTACTTCCGAGGTTATCTCTTGTTGGAAGATAATATTTCATACCCCTGCCATGCCCTTCTGCTTTCAGGTAATTTGCATTGCACATGTTTTTTAATAATGCGTATATATCGGCTTTATGAATATTGAGAGCGAACCCCAACCTTTCATTGGTCACATAACCCTCTGTATAGGCAAGAGCAAAATAGGTGTCCCAAAAACTGCCAGGAAAACCTCTCGAAGCGTGCTTGAACTCCAAAACCTCAGATTCCTTTTCCGCAAGGATATCTTCTATATACTCTCTTATTTTGTTTTGGTCTCGGAACAACTGCATAGTTCAATACCTTTTTGTGTACAATTCGTTGTTATGTCTTTCAAACCTCTTTTATGATTCAGAAACCCAACCTTTCACCAATCTCTCCCGGCAATCTTGCACACCCCACATTGGGATACAGGTTGACATCATCGGCCGTTTGAAAACCAAAGCCGTAAGTCACGCCGAGGAAGTCGATCCCGGCTTCCTGTGCGCCGAGGGCATCGTGTTTCGTATCCCCCACCAAAACCGATTGCTTTTTGTCCCCACCGAGTTCTTCAACACATAATTTGATTATGTCTGACTTTTTCAGTTGGTTAAAATTGTCAGCACCGCGTATGGATTCACAGTATTTATCTATCCCAAAATGACTAAGTATCTTTTGAGCATAGTCTTCTCGCTTATACGTTGCTACTGCAAGATGCTTGCCCGTATTTTTCAAATCTTCCATTAGTTGAATAATACCAGGATACAGTTTTGCTTTGAGCATCGCCTGAGTTTTGTAGTAGTCCCGAAATATATCGGCAGCATTTTGCGCTTCATGTTGATCAAAACCATATTTCTCCATAAAGGACATTTGCAACGGTGGGCCAACGAAAGCGAGTAACCCAGAACTGGTTGGAATTGGAAGGTTTAATACCCGAAGTGTATGGCATACGCTCTCAATGATACCTTCTGTAGTATCAAGCAACGTGCCATCTAAATCAAACAATATGTTAACAAAAGAATTTTTCAAATGGAGATGGTGTTAAAAATTTCACGTCAAATTTATGGTCGAAACTCGACACATAATCCTCCAACATACTTTCAATATCAGCTTGAAGTTGAGCAGTCTCAACCTGTGACAGATTTCCCTTTATAGCAGTAGGTGCATACTCCTTTGTATACTCACCCTTATAACCATCAAAACCGGCTATCGCAATACATGACGGATCCACTCTTTTCAAAAGACGCAGCAACATCAGCATTGAATTGTCATAGTATTTCCATCCGTATTTTTGAAGATCATTATAATTCAAAATGATTTCATTTTCATCCACTTCAGCCTTTATATTTGAAGTAAGTATTTTTATTGCTTTATTAAAGGCCACACCATTGTTTTCTTTGGCATACTCATACTTTTTTTCACTTGTGAAAAGCAAGTAATCGTAAGTATATTCAGGTAGTATGGTGTTAACACCAATGGTGATAGAATCACTGTTTTTGATGTATTCCTTGATTTTTTCTTGATATTCTACAGAGGACTTGCCTGGCAAAATAGTTACGATACTCCTGTTAATCATGCGTTTGGATAACGTATCTATCGCAGATTGGTCATCCACTTTTCGATTGACATAGGTACTATATACTTGTTCCAAATTGTCATAGTCATATTTGCGACGAGTCTCAGCATCCATCGATGAGAATATGATTTTCATATCCTTATTCTTCACCGCATGCGTATCTTGTAAGTATGCCACATTGTTCACATGCGTTTCATACATGCCCGCTATGTAATAGGGAATCGAATACCCCCATGAATATTTTTGGAAAAACTGATTCATATACACATCTATCGTATCCATGATGATATTCAAGTCATAATCAGTATGATACGTCTTATTCAAATAATTCGTCATCAATTCAGTACACGTATTACCTGCTCCACGCCCCATACCGCACAAAGAGCTGTCGATTATTACATTTCTATGATTACGACGTACCATTTCCTGTATAAACAAGATAGATAGCGCAAATGAAAGTTGTTGATTGTTATGCGAATGAAATCCTAATTTAATATTTTCATCAAGTTCCCTGTCAAGCACATCGACGATTCGAATCAGGTCAACAGGCCACATCGCTCCAAATGTATCTACTATAGATAGTCCTACCGGAGAAAGCGCATTCACAGCAGAAGCCAATTGCTTTAATTCGTCATTAGTATAACTTAAGGTATTTGCTGCTTGGAAAAATACTTTATACCCCTTATCACGAATGGGCTGAACCAATGGACTTGCCTCGTTAACCTTTCCTCGGGGGAACACTACACGAATTGCATCTATATTCTTGCCGTTATTCACCGGTAACGAATCAATGTTGTAACGATTGTAATCTATCATAGACACATAGACGGTGTCTTTTCGTTTCGGTGCTAATAGATACCGCTCCAAATCCGTAGGAACATGATAGTAGGTATTGCCTTCTTTGTGTGGGCTATCCTTTAGCCATCCGCACTCGATTATTTCCACATTTGCTTCTTGCAAACGTTTAATCACACCGCCAATTGTTTGAGTTCCGAACTCGGACCCATTAATATAAGCACCGTCTCTTAAGGTGCAGTCTAATAAATCTATCTTTATCATATTGTTTTTCTCTTATTTCTTGTTAAATATCCGATAAATCATCTCCGCCAGTACAAAATCTGCCTGGTCGTCTATATCTACACATTCAAACTGGTTTACTTCGCAAAAAAGAGGCTGCGGGCCATACACGAATCCCCATTCTATCATTTCTGTTCTCCTGGCAATAAAGAAGCCATTTGTAATATAGTGCCAGTTCGGCAGGTTCTGACTTTTAACATGATGCTCAATGCTAAAATTCACGGGTCCGTTCTCACCATATAAATATTCCTTAATAAGCCGCGCCGTGCATACACCATTTCCAGGTAATTGTCCTGCTTGTTGCTTTTTGTACAACTCTATCCCTTCTCTTATCTTCTCACTAGAGACCATCGGACAAACACACGGAACCCACATCATAATATCAGTATCAACTTCTTCCTGCGCAATATAACGAACAACGTCATTAAATGTCTTACTAATTTCGTCGCAATATTCTGTAGGACGTTTTTTAGGAATGGAACCAAGGGAGGCTGCTACATTTAACATTTCATCACTATCTGACGAGACAATGATTTGATCTATTTCAGGGACATTCTTCAATTGTTCAATCTTAATTTCTAAAAGTGAACTATCTGCAAATGGACGTATATTCTTATTTTTCACTCTCGTACTCCCTGCTCGTACGGGTATAACCGCTGTAATTTTGGCTTCCATATTATTATTCTGTAATTTAACTTGTTTTGTACCGTGAATTATTTGGCTGCGCTCATTTGTATCCGATGTCTGCAATAATTTTCGGTTCTTTCATATTTCTATTTTTTCTTTCTTTCAACCGCCCCCGCACCGTTTTGCGGCGGTGCGGGAAACGGCGGCAAAGATACAACTTTTCCCTGTTCATTGCCTCCGCAACCAAATTTCCAAAAACTTGTCGTAAACTTGGTAAACGCCCTTCGTCTGTGTAATCAAATCCTTGTCCAACAGGGCGTTGACAGCTGATTTAACCGCACTGGGAGACGGAAGGCCGTGACGTTTGGCGAACTTTCCGGAGGTGATCTGCGATACTTTTCCGTCGTCTGCGATGGCCTTGAGTACCAAACTTTGCTTTTCGGGCAGCTGATACATCAGATCTTCATACGTGGACTGGGTGAAATCTACAATGTAATCGATGGCGGGCTGAAGGTTTTCCACCCTACAATGCCCGCCTTCCGCAGTGCGCATATACAACACGTTCATCACCTTCTGCAGATAGAACGTCACCCCTTCAAAACGGGTATAAAGCTGCTCAACTAAAACCTTGTGATGTCCTCCGTCTCCTTAACCCGGTCACAAAAATACGCTGGACCAATGTAACCATTTGTCACAAAAGGGTTTATTATATCCATATTCAAAAAATTCGCGGCAAAGATACAAATTTTGTCATAAAATGATAATCATAAAATGACAAAAATATGTAGAGACGTGCTACAGCGCGTCTCTACAGCACCGCCCCGTCCCCCTCGCTATGTCGCATTATTATCACCTCCTCATCATCTTCCTCGCCCCTTTCCTTATCAGCCTGTTCACATCCTCCGACACATTCCCGAAATACACCATCAGCAGGCCTGCCACCCCAACGATGCCCGTGCGGATGACCGCCTCCACAATCCGGAACGCCAGTGAGGGCTCCGGGGCGATCTTGCCTGCGATGAAGAGCAGCAAGTGGTTCAGAGCGAACATCAACGCGCCCACCGCCAAAACCTTGAGCTGTCCTTTGGAGAACGGATAGGTGCCCACGCGCCACTTGACATACAATAGCAACAGGATGTAGTAGATAACGCTGGAGCCCAGCGTGGCCCACGCGCCACCCTCAATACCACAAATCGGAATCAGATAGTTGTTCAACAAGATAGACGAAATCATTAGTATGATTGTGAAAATCAGCGAAGTATAGTACCAACGGGTGTAGCTGAGAGCTGAAACGCCAAGGGAAAAAGTGGAATTCACCAATCTGGAAGTGGCCAGAATCAGCACCACCCACTTGCCGGCCGCATACTGGTCGCCATTGGGAAGAAGGTCAAAAAAGAGGTCTATGTTAATCCATATCAAAATCAAGATGGTCATTCCGACAAGCAACTGGTTCAGCGACACTTGCTGGTACAATCGGGTGGCTGCCTCCACATCGGGCGGTGTAGCCCGCAACGCCACCGCAATGCGCGGCTGCACGATGGCATTCAGCGACCGCGACGGGATGTCTACCATGGTGGCGATATAGTTGGCAATCGCATAGATGCCGGTGAACATCAACCCCATCTTGGCACTGATGAAGAAGCTGCTCAACGTGGGCATCACACTGCCCACCAGTGCTGCCGTGACTAAGAACAGCGTGTAAAACAGGAAGTCGCGTCGCAATGTCGGCGTAATCTTGCTGAAGTCCGGCTTGAACGAAATCTTCTGAGAGAAAAGCAGATAGCAGAGGTTCAACAACGCCCCCAACCCATACGTCACACAAAAGACTATCACCAGTCCGTCCAAGTCAATCACGTGCCACAAGCCGTATAACAGATATCCGACCAGCAACCCGACACGGATAAAGACCTCCCGAATCATCCTCGGCACCGCCACCCGCTCTAATATGGTGGCATTTGTCTCAAATACTGTCATGTACAGCATGAAAAATGCCATCGGCAGGGTAAAGTGGACATAACTGACGAAAAGCGGGGAATTCTCTTCAAATACTCTGATTATCAACCCTTTCAATGCAAAAAAGAATATCAGGAATATCAGAAATCCCACAAATGGAATGATAAGCGTCCAAAAGTAAAGTCCCTGCTGGTTGCGGCTGTCGTCCTTGAAGTGCGGATAGAATCGCAGCGTGGAGGAACCTGTTCCGAGCAATGCCAGCGAACTGAACAGCGTGGCGGCATCCACCAGCACACGCGTAAGCCCCACCTCCTCCGCCGTCAGATACGACGTGAGAATGAAGAAGGTGGTCACGAAACCGATGGCCACCCCAAGGTAGGTGGCGATGGTCCCTTTGATGCTCTGTCTGGCTATAATGCCCATAATGTTTGCTTTAACCGTTCTCTATTGGGATCTTTTGGGTGTGAAATCACCCCGGTAGACCCCGCGCTTTTACCGCGGCAAAAATAGACAAATTACGAATACACACGAACACTCAAAACAATCGTTTGTAGAGACGCGCTGTAGAGACGTGCTGCAGCGCGTCTCTACAATACCGTAATCGTCCCCTTTCTTGTGAACCATTTCCCATACGGGTTCGAATAGTGGATAACATACTGATAGACATTGTTGTAGAAGGTCTTCCCCTTGTACTCACCGCTCCACTGGAAGCCTTTGTCCGTGGAGTAGAACACCATCTCGCCCCAACGGTTGAAAATCATGATTTCAAAGTCGGCAATCTGGCTCTGCGCCCGCTCGGGGAGGGAGAAAACGTCGTTCAGACCGTCGGATTTGGACGGAGTGATGGCGTTGGGAAGATACAATGTGATTTCCGAAACGGCTACCGCAATAGAAATGTGGATGACGCTGTCACAGCCATAGACGCTTTGGTAGGCTATTGATGTGTCAATCCGGTCGCCGCCTTCCAACAAGTTTTCGCTCAGGAAGATGCCGTGGTTATCATAGGGTTCTCCCTCGGGGATGGTCTCCGTGAAGTGGAAGTCATATTTTGGATGCACCTGCAACGCCAACACAATCACGCTGTCACAGTTGTTCACCTCGAACACACGCTCATAGTAGAAGATTCCCGCCGTTTCCGACTCCGATGCCGGAATATTGAAGTTGTCGTCAATGTAGGGCTCACGCATGCAGATGTCCGCCGTAACGGTGTCTCGCATAACCGGACACGGGTTCGGAGAGAAGTAGAAGAAGTTGTCGGTGGTGTCGCACTCCTCCTGCTGCCCGCCGGTCTGCGCCACACCCTGCCCGTCGTCGTTGACCGCCACCACAATGGTCTCCAACCCCGGGAATGCCAGCAGCTCGTTGTCCGTGAACTGCGTGGTGATGGTTATGCAGTCGCCCACTGTCAGCGTGGCGGGGATAGTTTCCGTCCGGAGCACGGTGCCGCCGTATGCATCCGCGTAGTAGGTGATGCTGAACGGGTTCTCCAACTGCTGTCCGCCGTCGTTGCAGAAGGTGTAGCTGTAGGTAAAGACCCCGTTTGCATACGTCAAACTCGTGTCCGTCGTAGCGTGAACGTTCAGCATCCGCGAGAACGGTTTGCCATACTGGTCCAAGGTGGTCGCCTGCTGGAGGAAGTTGTTGAACGGTCGCCGCACCACGCCCTGCGGGTCGGTGAAGGCCGTGGCGTTGTCGAAAAGCGGCACAGGAATGGTGAGGTCCTTGTTGACGTTGGTCACATTGTAAAGATACTGGTTCCAAACGGGCCGCGCCGGTGCCCAAGGATGTATCCCCCCGACAACCCACAATTGACCACCCACGTAGCCGAGACCGCTGCCCACTTTGCCGCATGTGACAATCTCCGCCGCTCCGTCGCCGTTCACATCGGCCACCACAGGGTACTCCTTCCACGTCCCCGCCGACATGCTCTTGGTGTAAAGGTTGTAGAACGGTATCGTGTCGTTGCCCGTCAGATGGCTCTTGCCGCTGCCGTTGATGATGCGGAGCTTGTCCTGGTCTCGATAAACGATTTCCATGATATTGTCCTGGTTGAAGTCAAACAGCGTCATGGAGGTCTGTCCCGATTCGTCGGCGTGTGTGGCCTGCCATTTGGTTTGCAACCCGGAGGAAGGGTTGTACTTCATGGCTGTGATTCGGGAATTGCTGACAGGTTGTTGGTAATCAATATAGATAAACTCCAAAAATCCATCGCCATCTATATCACCTACCATCGGATAACCTATGGTCTTCGCATACTTTCCGTGAGTGAAGAGTATGTTTTCACTGACTGGATCATACGCATAGATGTAGGCTGAGTCAGTGGTTTCGACCTTCGTACCGTCAATCACCACCAGCACATCCAGTTGCCCGTCCATATTGAAATCCGCCACCGCCACGTTGCCGTCCTGAGGAATGCGAGTAGGTGTGGAAATCGTCTTCAATTCCGTCACGCTGTTGAGGTTGGGGTCGATCCGGCTGATGACATTCACGTTATAGAGAGTATTGCCGCAGATGAGTTCTGGGATAGAGTCTCCCAAAACATCCGCCGCAAATGGCATAGCACCACGAGCTTGCTCATTGATGGAGTTCCGCCAGCTGCGCCCCATATTGTCGTTTGGGGAGCCTGAACAGAGCCATTTGAGTGTGGCTGCATCATACACCGCATTGCCGACATAGACTTCGGGCCAACCGTCGTAATTGAAATCGGTCACGGAGACCACTCCTTCGCACGGCGTGTTCACGTCGGTGGTGGCGAGAAGGTTGCCATTGATGTCGTATGAACGAAGCTTCCTGTCGTAGCAGTGCAGAACAACGGCCCCCTGCATCCCGCTGTTGCCGTCGGGGTAGCGCACAATGGCGGTAGGACCCGCAAAGCCGGCGTAAATTTTCTGAGGGACGTTTATGGTGCCGATTTGCTGCAAGTTCGCGCCGCGATAGATCCCCAACTGCGTGGTATAGTGATCGTTGGAAACCGCCTTGCTGGCCACAATCTCCACGGTGCCGTCGCCGTCAATGTCGCCCACAATCGGCACGAAATAGCAGTGGATGTCGTTGACATAGTGCAGCACCTGTGCATCCCACGGCTGCTCCTGCGCGTCGGTGATGCAGTCGGCGGTCACCATGTTGTCGGGCAACACAACCTGTGCATGCGAAACCGCCCAGGCAAAGAGGCAAGACATCCAAATCATCAACCGTTTTGTCATATAGAGATAATTACATTTTTATAACGTAAGTTCGCCATTTATGTTGCAAACTTATTAAAAAAAACCGTCCACAACCTTTGTCGCACGAAACATCAAAAAGGTTACACGTTGCAAACTTTTTTTTCAAAAATACACCCGATAATAAAAAATGCTATTTTTGCGACCGCAAAAATTGGAATCAACAAGAATCAATAATATATAAGAACAAGAATCATGTATCCGATTACACATCATCCCATCTTGGACATCCCCGAACGGGAGATCACGACCTTCGAGTACAAGGGTCAGCAAGTGAAGGCTGCGAAGGGCTACACCATCGCGGCGGCCCTGCATCAAGCAGGTTTCCCCATCCACAGCCACAGTTTGAAGGGCCGCGAGCGCAGCATGGACTGCGGTATCGGCAAGTGCGGCGCCTGCGAAATGCTTGTGGACGGCGTGGTGAAGCGCATCTGCGTCACCCTCGTGGATGGCGTGAAGAAGGTGGAGGAGATCGCCCACAACCACCTGCCCGAGGCCACCGGCGAATGCAACAACGCCGCCCCGAAGGTCTATAAGACCGAGGTCGCCATCATCGGTGCGGGTCCTGCCGGCCTCGCCTGCCGCGAACAGCTCAACAAGTTCGGCATCCCCAACATTGTCATCGACAACAACGACCGCATCGGTGGACAGTTCACCATGCAGACCCACCAGTTCTTCTTCTTTGAGAAAGAGCAGAAATACGGCGGCATGCGCGGTTTCGACATCGCCAAAACGCTCGCTGGCGACGACCATTCCGGCATCCTGCTCAACAGCACCGTGTGGGACATCCTCGAAGGCAAGCGCGTGGCTGCCAAGAACATGCAAGACGGCAACATCTTCTTCGTGGATGCCAACTTCCTCGTGGTTGCCACGGGCGCGTTCCCGTTCATGCCCACCTTCGAGAACGACGACCTGCCGGGTGTATATACCGCTGCCGTCGTCCAAAAGATGATGAACCTGCAACACACGCTTCTCGGCAAGCGCATCCTCACCATCGGTGCTGGCAATATCGGCTATCTTACTTCGTATCAGGCGGTTCAGGCTGGCGCGAAAGTGGTGGCCATCGTCGAAGCGATGGACCATGAGGGCGGATTCCCGGTGCAGGCCAACCGTGTGCGCCGTCTCGGTATCCCCATCATTACCTCCCACACCTTGCTCAAAGCTATCCCCAACGAGGACCATACTGGCGTGATCGGCGCGGTGATTGCCGAATGTCAGAACTTCCGTCCCGTGCCCGGCACAGAGCAGATCATCAAAGACATCGACCTTATTAATATATGTACCGGTCTGAAGCCCGACAACCTCATCCTTGAAAAGGGTAAGGTCACCTTCGGACTCAACACTTACGGCATCGGCGACGCCACCCGCGTGGGTGAAGGCACCTGCGCCGTGTTACGCGGCAAGCAGGCAGCCATGGAAATTGCCCAGGCCCTGAACGTGCGCTTCAATTACGACGACTACCTCGCCGTGACCAAGGATTATGCTGATTCCCAGCAACATCCCGTGCGCGTGTTGGAGAAACCAAACCGTCCTGCCGGCGACCGTCTGCAGAAGCCGTTCGTGATGGCCGACTGCCTCTACGGTTTCGCCTGCAACCCTTGCACGTTCGCCTGCCCGCAAGGCGCCATCACCAAAATCGCCACCAACCACGTGCCGCAAATCGACTACGACAAGTGCATCGGCTGTATGAAGTGCGTCAATCATTGTCCTGGTCTTGCATTGTTCGGCTACAACCTGCCCAAAAACTGGCTCTTCCTGCCGTTCGAGTATGATGCAGAGGAGAACGCTGAGGTCTTCTTGGTGGATGACAACGGCAAAAAGGTCGGTGAAGGTGTCATCGAGAAGATTACCAAGGGCGCGAACAAGACGCACGTTGCCCGCGTGAAAGCCTTGGATGTCAGCGGAGAAGCGTTGATGAGCGTCACCGGTTTCATCCTCAAGGCAAACTATCCCGAACCGCTGAATTGGGAGAAGTTGAGCAAGGAAGAAGAAGATCCCGCTTACGTTTGCCACTGCGACGATGTCAATATTGACACCATCTTAGCGGCCGTGAAGGGCAAGAAGATCATCTCCGTGGATGAGCTCAAGCACATCACCCGCATCGGTATGGGTCCGTGCCGCGGCAAACGCTGTATCCCGCGCGTGAAACTGCTGTTGGCCAGCCATGGTGTGGAGGTCGTTGGCGATGCTACCCCGCGCGGCCCGCTTTCCTCACAGCTCAACATCGGCGAACTCGTTCCGAACGACAAGCCGGCGGAATTCGTGACCAACGTCCACGGACAAGCCACCAAGAAGGTCGAATGTGATGTCTTTGTGGCGGGCGGTGGCATCACGGGCAGCGGTCTGTTCCGCTATTTTGCCGAAGCTGGCAAGAAGGTGGTGCTCTGCAATGCGGAGCGCGGCTCTTCCTGGCGTTGCATCGGCGGCGGCCGTCCCAGCTTCTCCGTCCCGGAAATCGCGGATATTGCCGAGCATAACCGCGCCATCTTCGAGGAAATCCAGAAGGTGACAAACATCAACTACAAGCCGACCCGCTATGTCGGTTTTGCCCACGACGAGGCCAACTACAAGGCATTGGAGAAATCCCTCGAATGGAGCGACGGCTACATGGTCGATAAGAAGGACTTCGTGAAGGAGGTTTCCCCCTACTTCAACCCGAACCTCAACACCTATCAGGCCGCTTGCATCACCAATGCTTGCTG
>Ga0310696_10000748_pt1 | contig 48433 bp, 84 predicted proteins | sample AusTroGonzalo_MG_4_FD_203885 | JGI IMG/M metagenome (GOLD analysis project Ga0310696, IMG submission 203885) | Bovine rumen microbial communities from tropical cattle in Woodstock, Queensland, Australia - Gonzalo_02 (v2) (version 2) | ecosystem: Host-associated > Mammals > Digestive system >...
TGGCAGCCGGGAAGGTCGCCTCGGTCCACTGTCCGGAACCGGAGCCGATGCTCAGCACCTCACCCAGTTCAGCGGAAGGCGCCACGCTCGCGGCGATCTTGTACACGGACCTCTCTCCGGCAGCCGGAGTATATCCGCTGTAGGAAATGGCCGTCTTGCCGCTGTCGCTTCCGGCCTCGCTCGTGACAGTCAGCGCGGTCAGCGTATCCTGGCTGAAGCTCTTCGGCCGCACAACAGCGGGAGATGTGGTGATCACCTTGATGCCGGTCAGGACGGCCTCCGCGGACGCTTCGATCGCGGCGGGCAGCCTGTCCTCATACACGGTGCCCCGGGTGACCAGGGAACCGGGCATATCGCCGGTGGTGACTTCCACATCCTCAAACAGGATGCCCTTGGCATTGCCGTCATTGCTCGGGATCACGGCGCCGGCGGGAACGATTTTCTTCTCGCCGATGGTGATCGCCTGGGAATGGCTCGCGGAAACCTCCACGGTCTCCCGGTCGCAGTCAGCGCTGGCCAGGAAGTACCCGGGCGCGTAGCCGCGGCCGTTGGTGTTCTGGTTGAAACTCATGGCGTTTTCTCCTTTCAGGTAGTTTTCGGAGCCTCTCCAAAGCGCTGCGCGTGCCATTTCGCGGTCATTTCACGGATACTGTTGTCAGATCCGCCCGGATTTCCTCCGGGAGGCGGATTATCCACCCGTTCGCCGCGCTGGCGCTGCGCCACCTTGAAGCTGCCCCATCTGGTGTCAATGTCCTTCTTCAGATCCTCGATGCCGTCCAGCGTGCCGTCCTCCTTCAGCTTCATCTTGCTGTAATCGGTGGCGTTCATCACGGCATCCAGGGTCTTCTCGCTGATCTTTTCCTCGGTCAGCAGTTTTTTGTAGGCCGCCTTTACTTTTGCGGTCGTCGCTTCCTGGGCAACCTGGTCCCGGTACGCCTGATGATCGGATTTCTCCTTTTCATACTTGGCTTTCCAGTCCTCGCCGCCCTCAAGATCCTTGACCTTCTGCTCAAGCCCGGGCACCTTGTCTGCCTCGGCCTTGAGTTTGGTCGCATCCCTTTTCGCGTCGTCCAGCTGATCCCTGATCGGATCAACGACCGTCCTGTGAAGGCTGATCAGTTTTGACGCGATCTCGTCGGTATACGCCTCTCCCAGAATTCCACGGATCTCCTCGCGTTTGAAGCTCATGCTCTATCCTCCCATTTCTTCGGGGCCGGTTCGTTGGCCCTACGGAGTTTTTTTTGATCTCCGGACGCATTCCCTCGCGCCCGGGTGCGATCTCTCATAATCCATTTTGATGTTCCGTCAAGGTTCCGGGTAGGAAAAAAGTGTCAAATTTTCCAAAAACCATTCCCGTTTTTGTCAAAAATTCAATAAAAAAAGCATCCGCGTTTCCGCGGATGCCTTCAGGCACCATTTTCATACCCTTGACAGCTCTGATTTTATGATCCTCGCGTACTCCTCCCGGTGATTCTCCACCGCCGGCCTCAGGTACGGCTTTGGAGCCACAAAGGACCCGGATACTGTGTGATGCCCCAGCTCCACATAGGGAGCATATTTCACATTGGTTCCAACTACCTCGGTGTTCTCATCCCGCTGCGCGTGGGTGATGCTGTTGCGCAGGTTGCCGGTATCGACGGACCGGTTTATGGTCAGGTTTTCCTTCGCGTACCGTTCCGCCGTGCCGCCGCAGATTTCCAAAGCCCGTGCTTTTGCCGCTTTGACAGCAGAAAGGACTTTGCTTTTGTGGCTTGTGTATTTTACGCTCAATCCGTCCACCCCATATCATCGAAGTGCTGTAACGCTTCATCCGGTGTGCTGATCCTGCAAACGCCGCCTTTTTCAAGAATAACAAGTGGAAGACCAATCATACCGTCATCATCTGGGTTTATAGGTTTATAGCATTTGTATCCGTTCCATACATGAAGGAATTTTGCTCCCGTATATCCTTGCATCTTTGCAAATTCTTCAGGTTTCATGTTCCAACCCCTTTCACAACTTGACCGACAACATCCGTATCAATATCTTTATCATCTACCCTTAACACTTCCGGGTATTGATAGAACTTATAACCGTATGAAGTCCTTTGCATTTTCATTCTTGCAAGATATTGATCAACCTGTTTCCCTTTGTATGTTTCATCGCATTGAGGATCATAAATGACAAGTTCCCCGGCTTCTTTGCGAATCGTGACAATATGTCCGCTCGTTGATGATCCTTTCCAGCCAAAGCCGATATGATACCTTGCCCCTTCTTCAAGACGTTCCTGAAGTAACGCTTTGAATCGCTTTGGTGTCGGCGGTTCTCCTTCCCATTTTGAAGCAAGCGTAGGTTTGCTCTGGAACATAAACTCAGGATTTTCGCCTGTCTTTTTGTCTTTCCATGCAAGCCGGGTGTTTCTTGCTAATTTGCCGCACATTGGATGATCTTTATCGTTCGGAACAACTTCAACATCATAACCCCTTCGCCTTGCTTCATACGCAACAACACAAGATTGACAGTTGATACGGTAGCCTATCCCTTTTCCGTACTTCGGATTGACTCGCCCTGTATCTGCTTCTTCGTGCGTCATCGGTTCACCTTTAACAATTCCAGCGATCTTTTGTTCTAACTCACTCTTTTCTTCCTTTGCTTCATGCTTTCCCTCTGCTTTCTTGTTTTCTTTCCATTCCTGATAGGTCATGCCGTCAATCGTTTCTTCTTCTCGCCAATCAGGCTTGCTTCGATCTTCGTACTTCGGATAGATGGAAACAATTGTACAGCGGCAGTTAAAAACATCCGCTGGTTTAGCATCCGGATCGCCGGGATATTCGATCTCGCCATACAGAGAAACGAAATTTTCGTTATACGGGACTTCCTGACCGTCAAGCTTTCTGTGCGAATCCCTTGTCCTGCTGTCGAGCGTTGCAAGCCATTGTTTGTGAATGTCAATGCCCATGTCCGCGGCATCATTCATCTGCTGCTGCCGCCCGGCGTTCTGTGCGCCCGTGATCGCCGTGCGGGCAAACAGCATCATCTTGTTCTCGTTCGCGGCGCTCAGGTCTCTGCAAAGCCGGTCTGTGATCTCCGGTATGCTCTCGCCCTGGATAATTCCCTGGCGGACAATACCGTTCACCTTCCGCTCGTTCCACTCATAGTCCTTTTCCTCGTCAACCTTCCACTCCGGCAGGATCTTCGGATCATCCATAATCAGCCGCGCCACCGCCTGGGTGTTGTACACGCCGAAGCTGACCCCGGTGATGCCTTCGCCCTTGAACGCCATGTAGTTGTAATTCTCCGCGAAAACGTCCAGGCGCCTTTCGTTTATCATCTTCGCTGCCTGGCTGTTGCAGCTGTGCATGACCGCGCTGACCTCCCTGATGCTCTGCTGCCACTGGTTCCGGATAAACACCTGCCCGGTCAGCCAGTCCCTGTACTGCTGATCGGTGATCTTTCCTTCTTCCAGCTGCTTGCGTTTCATCCGGTTGGTCTGCTCAAAGCGCTTCTCAAACCCGGCCAGCTTTTCCTTCAGTTCCTTCTGTGCCTTCCGGTATGTGGATTTCAGCTCCTTCGCCGCGCCGGCAATCGCCCTGTCCGCATACCTCGCGCCGTAGTCAGCCATGCGTTATTCCCCCGTTTCAAAGGCAGAATAATCATCTGCGTCCCTCCGCTGCATAATTCCCTGCACCTCGTCCACCGTGATGAACGGGATTTTCTCCAGGATTGTCTGCTCGTCCAGGTAGGGAGCCGCCATGACCACCATTTCCGTCTGCTCCTTCTGGTTGCTGACCCGGTTGCGTTTAAACTGCGGCGTATCCTCCACGCCCATCATCGCCAGGATCTGCTGCACAAACTCGATGATCTCATACTCAAAAGCGTCCGCTTCCTCGTCCATGGGCCAATAGCCGGCGTCAATGTGATCATTCGTCGCTCCGGCCTCGATCGTGTGCACGTCAAAACCGCCGTAATTCTCGTACATCTGATCCTTCAGCTGCTTCATGCAGTGCTCCCGTGCCTCATAGGGAACCTCCTGTGTGAATCCCTGGATATGGCTGTTCTCGCCGTCAACCACCGCCATGTGCTGCAGAATAAGCCGGTCCAGCAGCTGGCGCTTGTCCGCGTCCGTCATGCCCATCGCGCCGCTGATCAGCCAGTAGATCTGCGGAATATCCGTCACATCGTTGCAAAATCCGGAAAGGATCATATCATAGGAGTCAATAATCGGCTTCAGGTTGTCCAGGGCGCTGTCCTTGTTCTCGCCGGAATACAGCGGAAAAATTGGCAGCATGGTCATTTCCCCGGCTCCGGTGATCTCCTCGCCGTAGGCCTCGCTTTCCTCAACCGTCTCGATGTACGGCCTCAGATCCTCCGCCAGCTCCAGAGCGGATATGCTGCTTTTCTTCGGCGGCGTCTTGTACTTGGTGTATCCTTCCTCCGTATACAGCACCGCCGTGATCGGCCTCTTGCCCCAGTCCAGGCTCCAGAACCTCACGCCGCCCCGCAGCGCGCCTGTATCCTCGTCATAAAGCGCCAGGAACTCCGATTTCTTGAACAGCGTGTACTGCCATTCCTGCTTCTTGTGCCCCATGTGGACATACAGGAAGGATGTGCCGTTCGCCAGCGCCCAGTACGCGGCCCTTTTCAGCCGGTGGTCGAATTTCGGCCCGAGCATTTCCTTGACCGGGTCCACCGTTCTCCCGTCCTTCTCCTCTTTCTCAGTGAAACTGACCCCGTTTCCCAGAGAATAACTGCACCGGTCCGTAACCAGGCGGTGAATCAGCTTGTTCCGGATCTTCGTGTTCGTCTTCGTGAAGTCCGGCTCAGGCAGGCCCGCCATGTTGTAGATCACCCGCGTCACGTTCATGATCTCAACGTTCCGCCCGGCCATGTATTCTTCTTCAATCACCGCCTGCTTGTATTCCGGGCTGTTGCGATAGGTCATGATCGCGCTCTGCAGCCACTTTGTTTTGTTGTCCGCCCTCTCATAGTCCTGGTATGTGATCACTCGTCTTCACCTTCCTGTTCATCCTTTTCGTCCTGTTCCGCTGACGGCACCATGATCTCCGCGTCCCATAGCATCGTCCGCCACAGCCTGCGCTCCAGATCCTCATGATCCGGCATGTTCAGCTCCTTTCTCGCCGTGAAAACGGCGAAACATAGTCCCCTCCATCCTGCCGGTCCAATATCCTCACCACACAGGAGGCGCTGTCCGGCGCGTCGTCATGCTCCGCGTCCTCCGTGTAGGAAAGAATCTGATTGAGATAATCCTGATCGGTGCCCTCCAGCCACACGATCTGCTTCCACCACTTCCTCAGGAAGGTGGAAATCTTCACATACTTGTTCTCCTTCTCCGTGTAGGGTGTCGCCGGGTGTCCGGCCCGCACGATCTCTTTTGCCAGGTAGCCTTTGTCGCCGTTCTTCTCGCACCAGATGGACCCGCACATCAGCCGCTTCGTCTCCGATATGCAGTAATCCATGACCGTGTCCACATGTTTCCGCCACATCCGTCCGTACATGTAGATCACGTTCCCGCGCCGACGGCCGCATGTGAATGCCGTATAGTCCTCGCCGTCATACGCCGCGTCGATGTGTGCGACCCCGTCCCGCAGCAGATCCGCCGGCGAGGCCACGGCGCCCAGGATCTCCTCCGCCATCGCCTTCGTTATGAAAACAGGCGCGTCCTTGAACAGCGCGTCCTCTGCCGCGATGTGCACCAGCTCATAGTTTGCCGCGAAGAGGGAAGGCGCCATGCTCTGCCGGAGCGCATCGATCTCCTCCCTGGTCAAAAGGCCGGTGGAGTAGCAGTCGTACTTCTCTGCCTCCGGCATCAGCTCGAACGCGTCCTCCTTGTGCCAGGGCGTTCCGGTGTTGATGATCCGGCCGCCCGGGTTGCGGATGTTCAGCAGCTCCTGGTAGACCAGTTTCGTCCGCTCCCTCTCGGCCTTGCTCTTCCGGTCCTTCATGTTCACGATGTCGTCTGTGAAAATGAAGTCGAAATGCTTACCAGTGATCGATCCGCCGATACCCATGCCGACCAGCTGCGACGTGCCCCGGGTGTCCGTGGTGAGGTTCGTGTTGATCTCCATCGCGTTGTCCGTGGTCAGCTTCAGCTGCACTCCGTAGATCACCTGCACGAAGTACGCCACCTGCGGCATCTGCAGGATCTTGCGCACCTGGTTTATGATCTCTTTGACGTCGTCGTCCGTCTTTCGTGCAAACAGCGTCCGTTTGTTCGGCAGCAGGATCAGGATCAGAACAAGGACGATGGACAGGCATGTTGTTTTGAACGCGCCGCGGTGCCCCTGGAGTGTCATATCCGCTGCTTCCACGTCCAGCATCTTCCGCATCCACTTCCCGTGCAGCTCCTGGAGCTTCGTGAACCCGACCATCCGGCCGAACTTCTCCGGGTGCCTGGTCAGGAACCGCACCGCCTCCGCCCTCGTCATTTCGCCAGCTCCCACTCCGCCCAGGCGCGTACGTTCCCGGGCTCGTCACAGATCTCCTCGTCCGGCTCCGTCAGCTCCGACCGGCTGATCATCCTGATCCTGAACAGCTCGTCTTCCTTCACCTGGCAGAACAGATCGAGCTTATCCTTCACCCATGGCAGGAACCCGTCCAGGATCTCCTGTTTGCATGACGGCGAATACTTCCGGGTGTGAACCATATAGAAGGTGTCGTAGATCACCCTGGTCACCATCCCCGGATACCCATCAGGTCGGAACCGCCGGTACTGCTCCGCCACCTTCATGTTCCGCCGGAACTGGCCCAGGGCGCTCCGGTCCGCCGCGCCATCCCCGGTCGTCACGCTGTTCTCCCGCTTCGTCCAGACGTACGCCGGCGCGTAGGTCGTAACCGCGCCGATCCGCGTGTTCGGCACCCGCGTCATGATCATAGCGTTGAACAGGCTGTCCTCGTTGAAGTCCAGCTCCTCGTCGAACCATATGCCCTGTCCGATCAGGAACTCCCGCCGGTAGACCTTCCCGTGGATAAAGACCATGATCTTCTGATCCTGGATCTGGTAGACGCTGTGCCGGCCGTCCTTTTCCTCCTCCGCCCAGACTTTCGTCCACAGCATGTCATACCGCCGCTCCGTTTCCGGGTCTTCCAGCACGTTCAGGATGTCCTCCAGGGCGAACACATTGCTGAAGCAATCGTCACAGTCGCAGAACATGATCCATGGCTCCTGGGCGTTCCTGATCCCGGCGTTCCGGGCCGCGCTGATCCCGCCGTGCGGAATGACCAGCTGCCGTACCTGGAACGCCCAGCCGCTCAGCAGCTCGTCAAACGTCCATGATCCGTCATGAATCACCGTCACCCGGATCTTATCCCAATCCACGCCCCGCTGCGCGTCCAGCGTCTCAAACAGCGCCTTGCAGACGCTCCACGGCTCTTCGTAATGGGTGATCACGATATCAAGCATGTTTTCTCCTCCTTCCCAACCGGTCACTCAGCCGCGCCAGGATAAAACCGACAATCTCCCCGATAAGCAGGGCAATCAGAACGATGATCCAGTTATCCATTACGCTTCTCCTTCATGTCCTGCATTCTCAGATTCGTCACCTCGCTGATCCAGCGTTTCCGGTCCTTCTTTCCGGAAAAGGCCAGCGGGATCTTGTCCGCGTAACGCATCAAGGCTTCTTTGTATCGCTTCTTGAATAGCCTGGCCTTCACCGGCGTAAACCTCCATCCCCTTCATCATGCAAACAGGGCAGCAGCACCGGATCAGCGTCGGCCGGAAATCATCCCATGGTACAAACCCGCCGCTTTCCATGTTTGCATCACTCCCGTCCGAATGTGTCAGCATCCGGCTTTTTGTAAATCGTGTACTCCACATCCGTCTTTTCTGCGTTATTTACGGTCAGATAAACCGTGATAGCGTCATACATGGCCCTCGCCATACCGACCACAAACGCGTCAGGGTTTTCCGCATCGATCTTCACATTTACCGGCAGCGAATACTCTGCTTTCATGCGCCCTCCTGTTTGCCTCGATTCCGTCAAAATACCCGCCTGCGATCATCCTTTTCAGGCAGTACGGCTGGATTGCAATCTCCGCCGCCTTCTTGATCGATTCACCTGTGACCATGTCTCCCGGATTTGTCCCCAGCTTCCGGCGCTCCTCTTCATTGATCGGCCCCATCGGCTGTTTGCATGACGGATATTCCAAGTGGTGGATGGACGGAAGCATCCTGCAGTTCCTGCAGATCTCTTCCCGCGTCATTTTCTCCTCCTGTTTGCATCACTCCGGGCACTCCCTGTCCAGGAACTCACGTATGGCGTCCTTACTCGGCAGTTGGAATCTGCTGAACTGGTCGATCGTGTCTTTGGCAAATCTCAGCAGAAACTCGACCATCATTTCCTCATCAAATGCAACAATCTTCTCGTAAATCGTCATGCTTTTTCCTCCTGTTTGCATGAAATCCGCAAGCCCTGCCCCCTCTTGCGGCCGGGTTGGCCAGTATCCCTCCATCGCTCCCGAGTACGCTGTGCGGTGATGCGAGGTGACGCACTTTACACCGCCTGAAGCTGTGGCGCTCTAATTCGGCCTTGTTTGCATGAAAACCGGATGCGGATCTCTGTCCTGTCTTAATCCGGCAATATCATGGGATATCTGCTGCCGTCACCGACTTCCATGGGCATCACCCCCTCAAAACTCGTCCCCGGCAATCCTTTGGATCTGCCGCATATAGCAGATCACCTTCATCATCTGCATGAATTCCACACAGTCGATCTCGACCGTGGTTTCCCGCGTCCTGTGCATTTCCTCAAGCTTCGCCTTCATGTATTCATATAGTTTGTCCATGTTTGCCCTCCGTTTGTTGTTTTGTCAGATCTCCATTTTTATCTGTTCCCCGTGTACTCTTTGCTTTCCGCACCATGGACAGTACCTGTACGGATTGCTGTACTGCCAGATGTGCAGCGGATATCCGTGTTCACAGTCAGGACACCGCAGCATTCTGTTCCCTGTGTCGATCTCCATTTGCCAGTCGCTTTCCGCCCGCATCTTCTTACATGCCACGCAGATCTCCGGCTGCTCTCTGTAATACCCAACGCAGTCAGAACACTTCACCATTTTGCCCTTTCCTCCTGTCAGAATTCCGGTTCCCTGAACTGCGCCGCCTGGATAGGCTTCTTCGCCAGCATGAACCCCTGGAACACGAAACACTTCTCTCCGTGCGTCTCTCCGGTTCTCATGTATTCCAGCAGCGCGTTCTCATCCCGCTGGATCTGCTCGCTGATCTCCTTCAGGTCCTTGCCCTCATAGACCAGCTCGCGCTCGATGTACCCCCCCCCGGTGAAAATTTCAAGGCTCATTTTCTTGATCATCGTCGTAAACCCCCAGCTCTTTCAGGATCTTCTTCTGCTCCTCATACGCTGTTTGCATGACTGCCAGGTGCTTTCCGGCCTTATCGGTACACAGGTTTGACCGCCGGATCAGTTTTTCCGCCTTCCGCTTCGCTTTCTGGTAGCGCGCTTCCAGTATCCAGAGCCTTGTTGCGTTATTCATCCCCGGCCTCCTTCACCATCTGCTCAACCTCATCGATCACGCCGGGATCGACCTCGGCCATCATGACCTTATCCACCGGCTTGAAGCCTGCCGTGTCGCGCAGCAGCTCCCAGAACTTGCTGTTGCCCTTCGCCACTTCCTTCACCGCCACCCGGACCATCATCTGCCCGCCGGTGATCTTCTCGCCGTCCTTGCCGGTGGCGACTTCTTCCTCCATCCACAGCTGGCAGAGCTTCCGAAGGTCGCCTTTTTCACGCCTGGCAGCGCCTGACGCTTTTCCGGCCTCCCTCGCTCGTTCGTCCGACGTTCGGAAGGGCGTTCCGGGCAGCGCAGATTTCCCGGCTTCCTGCTTCACGAACCGCCCTTTTGCGTCCCTCTGTGCCGCCTTCCGGCCCTTCTTATCCTTCCCGGCCATTTATCCCACTCCTTGCCTCGCGGCTGCCTGATAGCGGTCATACTGTGCCACCTGGGCCAGCATCCGCTTCAGGTGTTTCCGCAGATCTCTCCTGTGCACCGGTCCGGCTGTCTTAATCTCCTGCTTTGTTTGCATAATCTTCTCCATCAGCTGCTCTCTGGTCATCGTTTGCCCTCCAATCCGTCCGGAACCAGTTGTAATCATCGGTCTTGATCCATAGCAGGATATCTCCGTCCTCCGCGTCGATGCTCTCCACCGTCAGATCCCCGAGCAAATCCAGCAGTCCGCTGTTCATGTTGAACGATACGTGTGTCCATTCCTCGCATTCCGGACACAGAATGATATTCATTCCGCCTTCATCGCCATGGCTGTAGCAGCTGGATCGGACCAGCGCGACAATATTCCTCAGCTTATCCGTCCGCTTTTGGAAGTTGTGATATACCGCCTTTTCACTCATCGTTTGCCCTCCGTTTCCGAATGATCTCGTACTCATACCTGTCTTTCGCCGGCACCATCGCGACCATCAGATCCGGATGCGCGTCCTGCCAGAGGTTCAGCAGCATCAGGATCACCCGCATGGTTTCCTCGTCCGGGGAAATCCGGACATGGATAGTAAAAACATCACTCGCCATCGTCTGCCCTCCTGTTCCATGCTTCGATCGCCAGTTCCCGCGTTGCCATAACCCCGCCTGAACCGCCGCATCCTTCTCTCCCTGGCGCCGCACTGCATGATACACGCCACAAATGAACCGTAGTCATGTCAAACTCGACAGGGGAATCCCATACCTCCATGCAGTCATCTCGTCCGCAGAACGGGCACGGCTTCAGTCCTTCAGCCACTGCTGATACACCTCCGTCGCGATGTTCGCCATCATGACCGGCGGCACGCTCATGCCGCAGACATACTGCGGAGACTCGGAACCGAAGTCGTAATCCTGCGGAAAGGTCTGGATGTTTACAAAATCCATGTCTCCGAATCCCTGACCGTCGTAGTCCCTGTACATTCCCCCTCCGCTGGTGAGCGTGCAGCTGACCTCGTTGTCCGCCACAATGTTCACCGTGAACCCGGTGTTCTTGCCCTTCCAGCGTTTGTTGATGTCACCCATGCATTTATCACCTGGCCTGCGCAGCTGCAGCAGCTTGTATGCCTGCGTGGAAGGATCAACCGGCTTTCCGCTTTCCATCCTGACTTCCCTGAAGTAGATCGGCTTCTCATTGAACCGCATATCCAGCCGCGGAAGGTTCAGATTCTTCCTCCTGGCGATGAAAACGGTGCGCTCCCTCCGCTGCGGCACGCCCATGAAAGCAGAATTCAGCAGGAACAGCTGAGGCACGTATCCAGCCTCCTGGAAGGCCTTGAAGATCTCGTTCACGTAGCCCTTCGCGTTGCCCTTGATCAGCCCGCTCACGTTTTCCGCGATCACAATCTTCGGCTGCAGCTCCTTCGCGATGGCGATGAAGTGGAAAAACAGGTCGTCCAGCTTCTGCTTTGCCTGGCCTTCCCGGAAAACCTTTTCCTTGTTCCAGCCCGCTTCCCGGTCTCCTGCCATCGAAAACACGCTGCACGGTGGACTTCCGTCCAGGATATCCAGGTCGTAAAGCACGCTCTGGATCGGCTGGTTCAGAAATTCGCGCACGTCCATGCAGTACACCAGGGAAGGATGCAGATTCTTCCGGTAGATTTCCACCATCCGCGGATCAATCTCACAGCACCCGACCACGTCAAACCCGGCCAGCTTGTATCCCATGGAGGACCCGCCTCCGCAACTGAAGCAGGAAAACACCCTTTTCCCGTTCTTCTGCACCTTTTCCAGGTCGCTCAGGTACCACTTCCAGGGAAACCGGTGATCACTTCTCGTTGAACCGGAATCCGCAGACCGGGCACTCACACTCGAATCTGTCATCCCCGAAATCCTCCTCTCCGTATTCGACCGCGCCGCTTCCGCCCAGGACCATCGGCGTTTCCTCCTCCCGGTCCAGCCGGAACTCCAGGCTGCTCAGATCCATTCCTTCCGCTTCCAGCCGCGCGATCTCCTCCGCCAGCAGCTCAAAGTCCCACGTGCTGAACTCCGCGGATCTGTTGTGACGGATCGCGTATTCTCTCCGCTGCTCGTCTGTCAGGTGATCCAGCCTGATGCACGGAAGCACTTTCAGCCCCAGGGCCTTAGCTGCCATCAGGCGACCATGGCCCTCGACAATCACGTTTCTTTCACCCCACACCGCCAGCGGATCGTTAAACCCGTCCGCCTCGATGCTGGCCCTGATCTGCTCCACGTCCTTCGGTGTGTGTTTTCTGGCGTTCCCCTCATAGGGCGTGATCTGATCCACCGGAATCAGCACGATTTCCAGGTTGTTAAATTCCATCCGCGCCCTCCTTCTTCCACACATGCCCGCACCGGGGGCAGACGTGGTTTTTCTCCTTTTCCGTGTCCGCGAAGGCCTGCGCCGGGTCTTCCTCCGCCAGCGCTTTCAAAGCAAACTTCATATCGCTCAGGTCGGCGCCCTGGAGCATCAGCGCGGCAATCTCCTCCTCCAGTTTGTCGAAGTCCCAGGAGGATAGCTCCTGAGTCCGGTTGTGCCGGATGGCGTAATCCCGCCTCTGTGTGTCCGTCATATGGTCCAGCCGGATGCATGGCACCGTTTCCAGGTGCAGCTCCTTCGCGGCGATCAGCCGCCCGTGGCCCTCGACCACAATGTTCCGCTCACCCCAGATCCCGATCGGATCGTCAAACCCGCACCGCAGGATGCTGGTCTTGATCTGCTCGATGTCCGTCGGCGTGTGCCGGCGCGTGTTCTTCTCATACGGCGTCAGCTGATCCGGCGCCAGGTAAACGATCTTCAGGTTTTCCATGCTTCCTCCTTGTTTCCGCGTGATGTTCCGCGTCCGCCCTCAGATGGCATCCGGCGCACAGTGCGATCAGATTCTCCTCCCGGCAGTCCTCCGGAATGTGGTTGATGTGGTGGACCGTCAGCGTCCGCCGGTGCGTGTCGAACGGTTCCCCGGGTTTCCGGCACTGCATCCCGCAGCCCTGGCAGATCCATCCGGCCCTTGCCTTCACACGGTACGCAATCACTTTCCAGTCCGCCGGATACCGCGCCTTGTCCATCGGCATTGTATTTGCCCTCCCATTCTCTGATCATTTCCTCCCATGTCCTGATCCGGTAGGGAAGCGGCAGATCATCGGTCATCGGCGCATTGTCCTCATCGTCATACGCCTGTTTCATGCCGTGCCCTCTCTTTACTCATAACGGATAAAATCTTTCCCGTACAAAGCATTACAATCGTCAAAGACCTTTTTCATGCCCAGACCCTTCTTGGACGGCACCCATATTTTTTTCGGGTTCCAGTTTTTCCAGTCTCCGTCATATTCTGGAGCAGTCGGGTCATACTTTGGATTGTCAACCCATTGCCCCCCATCATGCAGTATTCGTACTGTTTCGGGTGAGTCTTCGCCAACCTCTGAAAACGTGTTTCGCCTTTTTCAAGATGCGCTCCAAACCCACAAAATATGCAACCTGTTCTCTGACATCCTGTGCATTTTAATTTACACTCAACTCCGGGCAAAGGTTCGTACTGAAACCCCATATTATCCACAGCAACTATGTCGCCGTAAACGCTTGCAATCTCAATCTCGTTTTCTTTGATGTACTTCAGTACATCCTGTTCTGTCCAGAATGACATAGGCTGGCTTGTCTTCTTTTTGCTTTCAAACGCATTACACCCATGTTTAAGCCATGCGTTTTCCCGGAGTTTGCTTTCTTCTGCCATCGTGCCGATCAGCGGGTACCGTTTCGTGTCCTTCTGGTACTTCTTCAGCGGCACTTTTTTCATTTGGTGGCAACATTGATCCGAGATCATAAACTGCGTTCCAGTGCATAACGGCATGTATTTTTCTTTGTTGAAAATACTGTTGCCATCTTCACCTTTTCGCTCGCCGTTTAAGTCGCTCCGGCTCCGGTCAATCGTTCTATCGCATCCGACTTTCCCCAAAAGTTGATTTCTTCTGCCTGACGGATAATCACCCCATTTTCTGTCCGTGATCCTTCTCGCATAGTAAATCGTACCGGAAATTTCTTTGCTGATAATCGGATACCCGTACTTGCTTATCACTTCATCAAACCGCATTTTCGGTCTGACAAACTCTGCTCCCATCTTCCGGGCGAAACTCTGTATTTCAGGATATTCAAGCCCGGTATTGCTGAATACCAGCGGCACATCCGGGTAAATATCGTGGACAAGGTGAGCAAGCACGGTTGAATCCTTGCCGCCGCTGAAGCTGACACACACATCCCCGTCAAAGTGGTTATACCATTCTCTGATCCTGTTCTGTGTCATCAGCACTTTCGCTCGCAGCGGTAAAGCTTGCCGCTGACGAAGATCACTTATTGTCGGCATTGTGTTTCCCCTTCCCACGGCGTTCTGCACATCTGATCTCTTTCCGGCATCGTGTTCCAGAACCGGTACAGATGCGTTTCGCTCTTTCCGGTGCTTTCGTTCGTGCTGATCGTTTTGTATGGGATCTCATGCACCGTGTCCGGAAACATCGTCCCATGGATTGAAAGAATCAGGCTTCCGCTGTTGATCCCCCAGCATGCCAGCGGAACAATTCTACCGTTATGCTCGAACTTTCTCTCAACAACCAGCGGAGTCCCGGCTTTCATTCCGTTAATCTCCTCCACCGTCAAGAGTCTTGGCTCAGCCTGATGCAGGATCTCCTCCAGCTCCGTCTTCACCTGCGGATGCAGATCCCGGCTGGCCCGGATCGCTCCGATCAGAAAATCAATCGTCATTGTGTCTGCCCTCCTTTTTCACAATCCTGATCTCATACCCAAGCGGCTTGAGCAACTGTGTGAAAACGGACAGCTTGCAGTTTCCGCGCCGGAAGGTGTTGCTGACCAGTTTCCCGAACTCGTCAAAACCGGCCCGCCGGCACCACTCCGCCTGTGTAATCCCCTCGTCGCGCCGGATCTCATCAGCCAGGATAATCAGCTTCCTCGCGTCCATTTTTTCACCTCCTTAAGCCACTTGGTAGGAAAAAAGTGTCAATTTTACCGAAAACCATTCCCGTTTTTGTCAATTATTCGGATCAATCCCCAGAATTTCCGGTCCATTCCTGTCACTCCTGTCCCGTTTGAACTCCGGGCACTCAATGACGATATAACTGTCGCCATAATCGTCCTTGTCCATCCTCAGCCGTGTCCTTTTCGCCGTCCATCCCTCAACCGGCGTGTGCTTCCAGTGATCGGACCAGCTGCACCCACCGCATGCGTTTTCACAGTCCCAGCAGAGCGTCTGCCTTTTCATCCGCTCGCCTCCCTGCAGGAAAGGATTTCATTTCTCAGGCGATTCATAACGTCCGCGTCAGCGTCCGAGTAGCTCCGCTGATCAAAGTTGTCCGCTGTTTTCGCGTCCGGCTTTTTCTCCTTCGGTTCGCCTTTCAGTACCGCTTCCAGGTAGGCAAGGTTCGGAGCTCCGTGCTTCACACAGGACGCGATCCCGTCAAGCACCTTTTGCAGCCCGTGATTCGCGTACAGCCGGATCAGCGCCGCCCTCACAGCATTGCTTCGTGCAAACCCGGCGTCCTCCGCTGCGTCCAGCACCCTGTCCTGCTCCTTCTGGATCTCGCGCGCGTTATCATCGTCAATAAAAGAATCTGTTTCTTTATATTCCTTTTCTTTTCTTTCCTTTTCTTTATAGGCTTTGATCTGGTTTGCTTTGGTTTCATTTGGTTCTGTTTGGTTTGCTTTGGTTTTGTTAGTTTTCGGGCGCCCGCCCTTCATGCCATTCTGCCTCAGAATTTCATTCTTCTCGGCCGCAAGATCAATCTGTTGCTTGGCTACAGGCCACAGGAAGCGCTCGTTCCCGTTGATGTCTTCAGGCTCTTTTCCGCTGTCCGCGTAGATCAACATCATCTCGAACAGCCGCCCGATTTCGTCATATTCCAGCGTCTGCAGCAGCTCCAGGAAGTTCGTCCATACCTTCAGATATTTCATGATCCCACGCTCCTCAGAAATCTGCTTTTCATTGGTTTGCCCTCATTTCATTGGTTTGCTTTGGTTTTGTTTGGTTTCCTCTGGTTAGAACGGCAGCTCGTCTGTCTCAACAGCAGTAAAGCCCGCCTGCTGCTGTGCCGGCTGATGTGCCTGCGGATGCGCTGCTTCCGTCTGCCCTGGCTGGCTCAGGAACTCAACCTCCTGCGCGTTGACCTCCAGGTTTGCGTATGTTTTGCCGTCGTTGCCCGTGTTGGTACTCACGCTCACCGGCCCGACCACGCACACCTTCCGGCCCTTAATCAGCCATTTCGCGCAGTTCTCGCCCAGCTCGCGCCACGCGCTCACCCGGAAGTAATCCGCCTGTTCCTCCTCGCCCTGGCGCCGTTTCCGGTTGACGGCCACCGTGAAGCTGCAGACGCTGATCCCGGAAGTCGTAGTCCTCAACTCAGGATCGCGGCATAAATTACCGATGATGGTCAGTCTGTTCATGTTGTCCTCCTTTAATCTTTCCACTCGCTCATGCTGTACGGGCAGAGCATCCCATTGTCGTAGTTGTCCAGCGGCAGGAAGCCCTCCAGCACCTTGTACAGCGCGCATTTTTTGCCATCCTCCGGGCCTTCCACGCATCCATGGCAGCGCTCCATGGCAATGTCGATCAGTTCCTTTGCCGTGTCCTTCTCAATGATGATGTTCCGGCTCATCGGCGACAGCTTCGGCGTCATTCGGATCTCCATGTCTATCATCGTGTTCCGGATCTGCCTGCACTGTCCTTTTGGAACCGTGCCGATGATATCGTCCGCAACATCCTTCAGATCCTGGATCACATCCGCCATTCGCTGCTGGCCGTCTGGAATGATCGCAAGCCGCTTCTGCAGATCGTCGTTGGCGTGGGCCGCGTAATTCACCGCGCCGAGAAGGCATCGCACCGCCTCATATTCCCCTCTGTTGAGGCGCTCGCACTCGTCATCCTCCAGCCATACACGTTCCGGCGCCAGATCCGCTGGCCTCATCCTTTTCACCTCCCTTGTGTGATCTGCATCCGTCATGCCGGCAGCTGATCCTGATTCCGAACAGCCGGCAAAAAATCACATCATGTCCGGCCACCCTTCCGTTTTCACAGTTCCCGCAGTTTTTCATTTCAATTCCTTTTCATTCCTGTGCATATCGGCGCCAACGCATTCCGCGCCTGTCATATCCTGTCCGCCGCGTTGCTCTCGGTGCAGTGCCTCCGCGTTACTTTGCTATGCGTTGCCATTGCTTCTCTATGTTGTGCCCGGCAAATCCATTCCCTTACATCTCAGAGCCGATCAAAGCCCTGGCCTTTCATCGCGCCACTTTGCTCATCCATTCCTGTGCGATGCACATCATTGCCCCTGCGCATCACCACCACGCCTTTCCATTGCTCAGCTCCTCGATGCATTCAAAGCCAATCCTGGGCGCAGCACTGCTTCGCTTTGCCATTTCAATGCCCTGCTCACGGTTCCTGGCCTTGCCATTGCTGAACTTATCGCCGCCTCGCCGCAGCGTTTCGTTTTCTTACACTTCCACAGCGGCTCCTCGCATGCCGGCGCTCATCCATCGCAGTCCGGTTCCCGTCGATCCGAAGCCACGCCGTTTCTTTTCGCTTCTGTTCCAATCGTAGCTATGCCCTTGCCGTTCGCTTCTGTTCCGCTCGATGCACTTCCCTGGCGCCTCCTTGCTCCTCAGAGCTTCTCCCTTGCGGTACAATTCCAATCATTCATATCATCGCCCTTGCTCTTCGGGTCGACTCAAGGCCTCGCCATCGCGGGGAAGGGGATGATCACTCCTCCCGCTCCTCCAGCACCTCGTAGGTGAACCGGCCTTTGCCGCTGTTCCGCCACTGTCCGAAGCCACGCAGCTGCCCGTAGTTCAGCATCTCGCGCACCGCCTTTTCGTGCTCCGGACACAGCATCAGAATGTCAAACGTCATCGTCGCGCCCGCCGGGATGCTCTCAGAACTTGCCAGCGCGATCCGCTCGCCCTGGGCCGTCTGGCCACGCAGCGGCCGCTGGCAGATCCCCATTTCCCCGTCAAACTCGATCGGGATCATCCTGGGCCGCGGAAAGATCAGCCCGTCGATTTCCTTCTTGTAGGCCTTGATTTTTCCGCATGCCGTTCCGGGCACCTTCCGCAGCGCCGCGCATGCGTCCTTGAAGAAGCCTTTCCACTGGTAGTCCCATGCAATCGGCTTTCCGTCATCGCCCCGCGGAAACACCGTCATGCCCTTTTCGAAGACTTCCTCCGCGCCGATCGCGGCGACCTCTTCCTCCCGGCTCGGAGCGTCCGGCGCCTTGCTGGCGATAAACTCCTCGTGGATCTCAGGGTTGGCGCTCGCCGTGCCCAGGATCTCCTCAAACGTTGTGACCTTGATCTTCAGTACCTTGCTCATTGTGTTGCCCTCCTCATTTTTGTTTTATGCGACACGCCGGTACCTTGCGTACCGCGTGGTCTGCCCGTAGCGGTTCTCTCCGCTTTCCATGTCGCGGATGATCTCCCAGCCTTCCCGGATCAGCTCCCATATCCGCGCGCCCAGCCGCATGATCCCGAGGTCCCTGAGCGCTTCCAGAGGCGTAATGCTTCCGAAATCCTTGAGATACTTCATGATCCTGTCCTTCTGCGGAAGTTCGCGGATGTCGAATTCGTCCAACATCCGCAGATATCTCTCGTGATCGTTCTCCCGGTAATACGCCAGGGTGATCAGCTTGTTCATATCCATTTTTCTCATCCTTTCAAATGTAGTTTTTTCTGAATGCTTCCATCCATTCTTCGTGGCTGTGCCGTGCCTCAAAAGCGATCTGTGCAAGCCGTTTCAGCGCGTCACCCTTTTCACGGTTGTACTGGACTCCCTCATGCGGATCTCGATGATGATAATCACAGCACCAGATCCAAAGTCCAAAGGCCTCGGATAAAGGCCGGTTCGCGACTCCTCCAAGCACGTGGTGCCTTTCCAGGCCAACCGTCCGCCCGCAGAAGAAGCACCGCGGATCACCCTGCTGCATGATCGACTTTTTCGCCATGTTTCTTACCCCATTTTCCAAGCATCCGCTCCTCTTCCTTCGGTGTGATTGTCGGGATTCCGAGCGCTTCCGCATCCTGGATCAGACTGTCAAGCAGCGCACTCATCTGCGCGGTGTCATAGAAGCTGGAGCCGTACCAGGCCCGCACGTTTGCCCATCCGGTTTCGTCAACATCCAGAACCTCAACCTGGTTTCCGAGATGGCCGGCCTCCCAGATCTGCCGGAAAATGTCAACCGCATCCGCTTTCATGTACAGATCCCTGCTGACACCGCCAATGTCTCTGATCGCGTTCCGGTAAACCTCGCTGGCCTTTACATGCGTTTTCGCTGCGATCTGGTCAATCAGTTTCCACGCGTAGGCGTTTGCCTGTATGCTCCTGTGCTTCTGGGCTTTTTTGATCTCAACGCTCACCGGCACGTCCTTCAGCTCGTCATATGTCGGGCCGAAGTCGGCCGTCACCGTGACGGTCACGTTCTGCGATCCGTCACGGTTCAGGGAGAATCCTGTCAGCCGGCCTTCCATGTCATCATCCTGCCTTCAGCACGTTCGCCTCGATCGCGTCCATGAGCGCGACAGCCTGTGCCATGGACATGGTTGCGCTGGGAACATCCTCAATCACGCCGCCAGCGATCAGCGCTGCCCGCACCTCGAGGAAGTCGAAATCCTTCACTCTGGCCCTGATCTCCGCAATCCTGCGCTTTACGTACGCTCCGGGCGTTTCGCTTTCCGCCGGTTTCGGCCCCTCAGGACCCTTTTTAGCCGCCTCGGCTTTCGCCTGAGGCAATCTGCCAGCCGTGGTCACGGTGCCGTTTTCGGGCGGAGATCCCTGCGGCCTCAGTGGGCGCTGTATCGGATCAACCTCGTGACATTCCCCGTCAGGATCAACCGCTTCGGTCGGGATCATAAACAGTTGGAACATCGCGTATTTCATCGCCACGCTCATGGCCTTGTTTGTGGCTTTGTCTCCGCTGTCCATGCCCTCGCCGATCACCGTCATTTGCACGAACGATCCGTCCGGAGCAAATACCGTGTAGCGAACCGTGATGATCGAATAAAGAAGCGTGGTTGTTTTTGTCTGGTCGTTCCAGGTCTTGGTCGTTGTCCGTTCCTCGCGCTTGTGATCAATGATCTCCGGTGTGATAAACAGGCCATACTTTGCCATTACCGGATACAGGGTGTTGTAAACTGCGTCGATCCCGCGGTACATAAACCCCTGCTGCTCGTTCCGGCTGTCCTTGCCGATGGCACCGATATCCGCCATCGCCTTGCCGATCAGTTCAAAAATCTGTCCCATTGTGTTTGCCCTCCTTCTTATTTCCTCGGCTTTGCCTCAAACTTCGGCAGCCGAATCTCAACATTCACGCCCGGCACAACCTCGCCGTCCTCCGTAACCATCCCCCTGCCGTCGGGGGAGATCGTCAGCCGCTTCTTCAGCTCAGCCCAGTTGGCCTCTTCCTTAACCTTAACCAGGTCGCTCATGCCGTTCTCCTTCAGCCAGGGAACCAGCTTCTCGTCCTCCGTGTCATATTTCGGCTGCTGCTCCTTCAGCGTCAGCGATCCGCCCGGCAGCTTATAGCTGACCTGGGTTTTCGCTTTCTTCTTCACAGAATCCGGCACCATGTCGAAATAGGCCCGCAATCCGCGCTCTGCCCATCCGATGATCCTGTCCCTCCGCGCCGCGGCGTTTTCCAGCTGCTTTTTGTACCAGTTCTCGGTCAGCTCAAACTGCTTTTCCGCCCAGCTGATTTTCTCCAGCAGCATTTCCGCGCTCGCGTCGTCCAGGATGATCAGTTCCTCTTCCTGCTCCTCTTCTTCCGCGGCTTCCAGTTCGTCGATTGCGATCAGGTTTGAAACTTCGCTCATCTGTATTTCCTCCTTGCGTTATTTCGCTTTGTCTGCTATAATTTGAATGTGATAGTTGTGTTTGCCCTCAACATCACGCGCCTGATCCCGTAGCCCCGGGAAAAGGCGCTTTTTTCTTTGCATCAAACTCCCCACCGTCCTTTGAGCAGGGCGACGTCATCCACCCGTTTGCGGCGCCTCCGGAGCCTGATCCTGTCCATGAATGTCTGCCGCTGTCCGCTGATCTTGTGTGCACCCGGGCAGTAGTAGAAGTATTTCATCCTCATACCCTTCCTTTCAGGTCAGTCAGGACCTTGTGCATCTCATACTTGAAGTCGTCGTCCAGCTTCTGGATCAGCGCGTCAATCGGCTTGCCCTTCCCGTAGAGATCCGCCTGGCTGGCCGCTCGGATCAGGTGGTCCACCGCCTGCCCGATGTAATAATCGGCTCGGTCAAATTCACTCTTGATCTCAGAAAAGGGGAAGTCATCTTCCCTGTATGCCGCTTCCAGGATCTCTGCCGTCTCTGTTTCATATGCCCGGTCCAGCTGCCAGTCCGGTGTCCCTGTTACCATGCCTGCTGTTTTCATCATTGTTTGCCCTCCTTTTCACGCCATCCGGCGCATCAGTTTCTGCCTGCGCATCTCCGCCCGGATCACTTCCGGCGGGTTGACCGTCCGGCTTAGATCCCATTCCTCAACATCCTTTTCAGCGACCATGTAGGGCCGCGTCTGGTGACGCATCTGCTTCATGTACCGGATCGCCGTCTGCCGGGAACAGTCGTATCGGTCCATCATGGCCTTTACACTAAGAAGCCGCTCCATCAGCCTGGCCCCCTTTCAGGATCTCTTCCATGCTGCAATTCAGAGCGCCGGCGATCTTCGAAAGGTTCTTTGTCGAAAGCTCTGTCCTGCCTGTTTCGTACCGGGCGATCACAGAACGCGAAACGTTGGCCATCTCTGCCAGGCGGACCTGCGTCAGACCATTGCGTTTGCGAAGCTTCCGAAGCATGTTTTCCATCTTCTGCTTTCCTCCTTTCACTTGTTGCCTACTTGCTACGTTTTGAATTGTAGCACGAAGACAACAACTTTTCAACCCCTTTTCTATCTTTTTTGTAACTTTTATGCTATTTTATTTTTGTTCCTACTTTGCTACAATATATTCAGAAAGAGAGGGAACATAAAGAATGGCATTTTTTGATACTGGCGCAAAAATAAAAGAGATCCGCGAGTTGCGGAACCTTACGCAGGATCAGCTGGCAGAGCTGGCCTCCCTGAACAGGGTGACCATCGCGAAATACGAATCCGGAAAAGTGGAGCCTGGTGCTCAGGCGCTTTCCCGCATTGCGGACGCGCTGGATGTTTCTGTTGATACCCTTCTGGGCAGGTCATCCCAGCCGGAACGGATCTCAGAGCCGCGAACCCATGAATCCAGGATTATTTCCGAATGCGTTGACAAAATGTCACCTGAAGACCGGGAGCGGGCACTGAAAGTCCTTCGAGCCGTTTTCACAGATTTGTTTGGAAGTGAGGAAAAAATCTCATGACTCCTGACATTAACAAAGCCGCTGTCATGGCATCGGAAACACTGATCAGATACAACGTGAAAAAGTTTCCAGTTTCTCCGCTGAAAATACTGCGGCAGATGGATAACGTCATCGTCGTGTCCTTTTCCGATCTCAGTACGCGCTCATGCTTAGACCAGCGCGATCTGATCCATCTGTTCGGGAAGAACCTCGATGCTGTGACATCCGTCCATATGGAAAACGGAAGGAACGTTTATGTCCTGGCTTATAATAAGATGCTGCCGTTTCCGATGGCTCAGCGGGCGCTTGCCAGGGAACTGGGCCACATTGTTATGAAGCATGAAGGAAGCAGCGCAAAAAACTCCGATGAAGCAGCGTGCTTTGCGGTGCATCTTCTCTGCCCCAGGGCGCTGATACACGCGATCCAGGCCACAGGCCTCCGGATCACACATGACCTGCTTGCAAATCTCACAGGCGTTTTTGATCAGTCGCTGTCAAGCCTCAGGCGAATCCCTGGCGCGAGCGTACCGGCGTCGATGAACCGTTTTGTCCGCAGCCAGCTGATGCCGTTTATCATCAACTTCTTCGAGTATTACCGGACGGTCCTGCCATCTGATGGCTCCGCGCTGGCGGATTTCGGTACCTATATGGATGAGTATGAAGAGTGAGGGTTGCTGAAATGAAAAGGCTTTTTGCTTTGATCGCGGTTTTAGTTTGTCTGGTTTCCTCTGCCGGAGCTTCCAGATGGACCTGGCTTCCTATAAAATATAACGCGTCTGCAAAGACGCTTGGTGCTGAAACAATTTCAGGCGATCAGGCTGTCCTCTTGTCTGTCTTTGAAAAAGACGACGCGTATGCTTTTGATTTTGATGCTTATGTGCTGCTGTTCATCTTTTCGGGTGAAAATGTGAAAAGTATCAGCATTCGCGCAAAGGATGAATCGTCTGTTGGTGGTTTCCTGCTTGCGTGCCTATCTGTTATCTCTGCCTTTGGCGGGTTTAATGAGACGGCGTTTGGTGATCTTGTGTATCAATATTCCCGGGTCAAAACAGGGAAAAAGACCGATGCTTATTCTGTTGGTCTGGACGCTTTCCAGCTTAATGCCGGCACGGACGGCTGTGTTTACTCTTTTACTTACTTAAATAACGACCTTTCTTTTGCTGATTAAAAATGCCGCGCGAAAAAAGACAGCACCTGAAAAAGCGTGCTGACGGCTATTATGTATGCCGGTACAAGGACCAGTGGTTTTATTCCCTGGACGAGGAGGAAGCGCTGGAGCTCCGGAGAGAATACAAGCGTCTGGAAAAGCTCCAGCTGCTTTCCGTGCCGACCGTGAGCGCCTATGCGGAAAAATGGATCAAAAGAGCATATCCGGCGGTAGCGAAAACCACCATGAACGGGCTCAAGATCCACCTCCGCAAGCTGACGGACGCCATAGGGGAAAAGCTCCTGACGGACGTCAAACCGTCCGACATCAAGCAGATCTATGCGGATCGCTATCTTGGAAAATCTCAGTCCTACATCCTTGGCGCGAAACAGCTGTACTGCGCCCTTTTTGATGCTGCCGTCGCGGACGGATATATCCGCACAAATCCGGCCCGGGATAAAACCGCGAAACCTCACAAGGGAACGGAAGGATCTCACCGGCAGATCACCCAGGAGGAACGGGAATGGATCTTGACTCTCTGCATGGATCACCGCGCGCACCCGGCTGTCATGGCTATGCTGTACGCCGGAATCCGTCCGCAGGAGATGAAAGCCGTTAAGATTGAGCGGGATGTAGATTTCAAATCGGAAACCATCACGCTGCACGAATTCGCCCATATTGACGACTCCAATCACTACAGGCTGACCAAAAAGGGGAAAACAGACCAGGCAGCCAGAACAATTCCCCTGTTTCCTCCGCTCAAGGAAGCGCTGGAAGGAAAGCACGGATACCTGATTCAGTCTGCAAAAGGTGAGCGAGTCACAATCCAGGCCTGGCGCTCCGCGTGGGAATCCTATGTGACATGCATGGAGACCGCCATCAACGGCATGCAGAAGCGCTGGTACGGACGGACAAAGGAGCATAAAAAAATCCTCGACCAGGGAGGAAAACTTCCGCCCTGGCGAGAATTCACTGTCGTGCCCTATGATCTCCGGCACTCTTTCTGCTGCATGTGCCGCGATGCGGGCCCGCCGGTTGAACTGAAAACCTGCGTCCGCTGGATGGGCCACAAGGACGCGAAAATGATCCTCCGAATCTACGATGAGGCCAGCGACAACAGGAGCCAAAAAGAGGCTGAAAGACTCAAAAAAACGCTGTTTCGTAGTGAAAATGGTAGTGGAGAGTAAATTGTACAAGGTCCAAACGCTTATATATCAACGATCATACGTTGTACTATCTTTCGCCTGTTAACCGAAGGGTTGTAGGTTCGAGCCCTACCTGGGGAGCATGAAAGAAACCCGCGATTTCAAACGATCGCGGGTCTTTCTTTTTGCTTCGGACTATGTCCAAATCATATCAAAACAGTTAATCATGATCAACTTTGGTAGTGGAAACGGTAGTGGAAACTTTGCCATCCTTGTACTGCTTCCAGATCTCTTTTGCTGTCCGCTGCGGGATGTAGTACCATTCGGTCCGCCCGGTGTGCCGTGCATGCCAGTTGGAATACTCCTGATAGCTCAGCCACTTTTCACGGTGCAACTCATAGATCACCTCACGGGGATATCCGGCCTTCACCCAGTGGGGGAGCCAGCGCCCGCCGAAAATCAGATCCATGAACCGCTTCAGCCCTTCAAAATTCCACTGCGGTCGTTTCGTGCCCTTTTGCCATCCGTACTTCTGCCCGAATTCGAATCCGGGCATCTCGTCCCAGTCTCTGATCCATTCACGGAAGCTGTCGATCAGCTCCTGGCCGATCCGTTCCTTTGCTTCAATCGTTGTCATATGTTTGCCCTCAACTTTCTCCGGTCTGGCACCGGCTACGCGGTCCGGTTTCCCGGGCCGCGTCTGCCGAAGTCAGCAGATCCGCTCTGCATTCAGCATCGGGCACATGCTATATCTTCCAAGCGGGAAAACCGCCTCGGAAATGGTACCCATGTTGCTGACCTTGCACTTCCGTTCCTTACCATGCTCATCCATCAGGGTGATCATCTTCGCTGTCCTGGCGATCACCGTGAACTTCCAGATGCACTCATGATCGCATGCGCTCCGCATGTAGTATTTCTTTCCAATCTCGAACTTTGTCATCGTGTTTGCCCTCCTTCGTTGTTTGCACCATTATAATACCATTTTAGAATTGTATTGTAAATGGTCAAAAAAAGAAAAATAAACATTATTTTTCCACTTTCAGAGAAAAATAGGTTTGAAAGATGAAAAAAATGCTGATTTTTAACATAATAATAGGCCCCGGGTTTACCGGAGCCTATCCATAACGGCAGTATAAAGCCGCGGATGGATCGCGTGTATAGTGTCCATCATCTCATCCATCAACGGCCAGATTTCACGCTGAGGCCGTCCATCGATCGCCCGTGCAAACGCGCTGTCGCTGTCATTCATAATAATCGGTTCCGACTCTGTTTGCATGGCGTAGGAATAACCGGGGAGCGGCCCGACATCCTTTCCTTCCCCGAACAGCTCCCTGCGAATGGTGTAAAATGCGGCCAATTTGATGCATGTGCTTGCGTTAGGGTTCCTCTGGCCCTGGCACTCGGCAATTGCCTCCTGCAGATCCTGCTCAGTGATCACGGGCCATCACCTCACGCGTTTTCGAGTTTTTCGATCATGCGCATGATTTCCTGGCGGGTCCGATCATCGGGAGCTTCCGCCATCAGATCGTGCATTTTGTCAGCAAGATCCGAACGGGAATATCCGCGCTCGCCGGAATAGCGGCCCATGCTGTCACGCTTGGCGCTGCGTCCGCGGGCGTAAGAGTTGCGGTATGAATTGCGGTACGATCCGCCGTCCATATAGTTCATCGGATAGTTTCCGCTGTATCCCTCATCCTCCATAAACGCCATGATCTTTTTTACGGAGGCCAGGGTGTGCGTCAGCTTGTCCAGCGTTTCAAGATCTCCATCATTCATTCCGCCGTTTTTGAGCTTCCGGGTTTTCTCGGAAATTTTCTCGGAAATAATGTCGCACAGGGTTTCAAGATCTTTCATAATGTCCATGCCTTTTCCTCCTTCCCGTCAGGCTATCCTGGAAACGACCAGGTTTGCGTTCTGCACATTGATCTCAGGAGCAACGCCGCCGGCAGCCGCCGGAGCGGATGTGTTTTCAACCGTCACCGTGAAGCAGCAGCCCTTCGGCACTGTAATGATCGCCGTGCTGGTAACATTGCCATACTCGTCCACAGCCGCCGGCGTATAGATCGCGCGGCTGGTCTGGATCGGCTCGCCGTCGATCGCCAGGGCGACGCTGATCGGGCCGACGTCCGCGCCCTCAGGCAGCGCAATGTTGCCGTTGAAGGTCACCTGATAACGGGCAAAGCACGCCTGCGGGCAGTTGACAATACCGCGGAGAATAACAATCCCGGAACCGTCACGGTGAAACACATATCCCTTGTTGCAGGGGATTACTGTGTCCATCAGAACATTCTGATTCGGTTCAACAAGCTGAATCGGGTTATACGCATATTCTGCCATCGATATCACCTCTTATGCTCCGCAGCTCATGCCGTAGGTGCCGCAGCAGTTTGGATTCTGCACAATATAGGCAGGCACCGCCCTGGGCGCGACATACTGCTCGACTTCGTTGGCAAGGGTGCGCTGGCCGGCCTGAATGGCAGCAGTCTGCACATCCTGAGACGCCTGTCCGCGTGCATACAGCAGCTCGCTGCGCAGCTGGGCAATCGTGTCGTTCTTCGCGTCGATCTTGTCCTGGCAGAGCTGATCCTTGATGCTCTGAATGCCGCCGTTAAAAGCAGCCAGCAGGGCATTTGTATTCTCCGCGTTCGCGGTTCTGGTTGCGCACGCTTCTGTGCCTACGGTGTACCGCAGGTCAGAGGTTGCCTGCCGGTTGTCGCAGCAGCACTGAGCCATCTGCGCCTGCAAAGCAGTCAGTCCGGCAGTGTTCGCGGTCTGCGCGGCAAAGCTCCGCTCAAGGCCGGCGATTTCGTTGCTGTACAGCTGCTGGGAAAGCCCGTTGAAGCCGTTGCACAGCTGGGTGCCGATACCGACGATTCCGTCACGGATGCCGCCGATGTTCTCATTCAGCATCTGATCGCGGAAACCGTTGTTGATATTCTGGGAGTTGTTCATCCAGGGATATAGGCCATCCATGCCGAAGCCGCCACCCATGCCGCCCCATCCGCCCATCATCATGAACAGGAAGAACAGGACCAGGATAGACAGATCGCCTCCGAAAAGGCCACCCATACCGCCATTGTTGCCGTACCCGGTCGGGCCGACAAGCATCGTTGCGGGAATGCCCCCGCCATTTTCATCAGTAAGAGCCATTTCTTTTGATTCCTTTCGATTTTATTTATCCTTCATCGGCTAATGCGCACTCACCGAAAAGAATCATGTTTAATGTGTTTTAATGTGTTTTAATGTGTTTCCAACGCACGTCTGCGTTGGACAACGCATCATTTCACGCTCCCAAAACCACCAACAGCAGGAAAAGCAGATGCCATGAGATCCGCCATTCGTTTTCCGCTTTCGGCCTGGGATTCGCGAAATCGGATATCACGCAGTTCTGATGACAGGATTGTGTAGTCATCCAGCGTGATCCTGTTTGCCGGTTTGTTGATAATGACCCGGATAATCTCCTCGATCTTTTCCTCAATCTGTTCTTTCATAAGGGTTTCTCCTTCTTGACTGTTATTTGACGGTCATTTGCCGCCGAGCATCCGGCGGAACTGCTGGGCCATCTGCACGGCCTGGTTGTACTGCTGCTGGTTCACCCTTCCGGTGCTCATCATCTGCTGAATCTGCTGGTTGGCATCCCCGCGGAAGGTCTGCTGAAACTGCTGGAACCGCTGCATCAGGTTTCCCATCGGGTTCTGGCTGAACATACTGTTGATCGGGTTATTCATCGTCATCGTCCTCCTTTACTCTCCGCCGTCTTTCGCCAAACTCGTCCCGGAGATCCCGGGCCAGCGTGTTCAGGTCGTCTTTTGTCGCGTACTGCACCTTGGCTGCCGGCTGGGCCGGCGCTTCCCCGCGGACCGTGAAGTCCAGGACCTTCATGGAAGGCATCCCGGAAGCGTCAGCGCTTTTGATGTAGATCACTCCGGCATCCGTATCCCACAGCTGCACCGTGCTGTTAGGCGCGACCAGGTAGCTCTTTGCCGCCGTCTCGCCCTGGATCTGGACAATACTCACCCCTCCGCCCTGCGGCTGCGGCGGCTGCTGCGGCTGCGGAGCCTGATACGGCTGCTGTGCCTGTTGTGGCTGGTACTGCGGATAAACTGGTTGATAAGTAACAGGAAACGCATTGTAATAAGCCATTTACTCCTCCTTCTGCCAGTAATAGACCGGCATCTCATTCGACGAGTCCCACGCGTCCAGGATCTGTCCATCGATCACCGCGACCACATGGTTCCCCGTTCCGACCACATAAACTCCTCTCGGGTGTTCCTCCGCGAATCGCTCCATTGTGTAGCAGTCCGGGCAGGTGTTCGGCAGCGTGTGCCTTGTGAATCCGTTCTGTCTCAGCACCGCACCCCACACTGTATTGCTGCTCGGCATGTCACCCATGAGAAAACCGTTGTTCGCGATCAGCGCATACGCCGTCTCCCAATCCGTGCCCAGGGCCGCAGCAACCGCGCGAACCGCGCAATCGCCCACCGCGCGCCCGGTCGGATTGGGATTATAGTTCCTCCATCTGTTCACGGCTCGACTCCTCCACGCTCTCCACATAAAGCTCAAAATCCCGCGGCCTGCCTTTGTACTGGCGCATCATGCACAGCGCCACCTCCCTGGTCATTCCGCAGTCAATCAGCCGGGCGATCAGTTGATTCATAATCATCCCTCCTTTGCCCATATTCTCGCCCATTCCAGGCCGCTTTTCGATGATCTGTCCGTGCGAGTTTCGTGCGAGTTTCGTGCACTTTTGGACAAAAAAAAGACCGCCGCAGCGGTCCATGGTTCAACTTGGTTCATCGTGGTTCATCGTGGTTCTTTTTTTCTCGCTCCGATATAACTGCCGTTTTTAACCCGGTAATCCGGATACTCGGCGTCAGCTGGTACAAACCAGTCCCTCCCGATTTTCCGGGCACCCGGAAGCGATCCGCGCCGGCACTTGTCCGCCACTGTGATCGTGGCCTTTCCGATATTTGCGGCATATTCCGCAATCGGGATCATATTGTTCAGGTCCATTTTCATCACCCTCTTTCCTCCTGTGTTATTGTTGCCTTTAACTGTTCCATGCCTTTACTGCAATGTCATAGCAATCTCCGCAAAAATGTAGTTTTTGCGTACATGCTCCATCGGCTCGGATTATGTTAACCTCAACATATCCAAGCTCTTCCGTGCTTACTCCAAAAAGAGCATCAACAATACTCGTCCCCTTGTCTTTTTCTGTTTCGGAGTTAAAGATGGTTTTATTGCAACGATCGCAGAATATCTTTTGCTGAATCATGTTGATTCTCCTCACTTAAATCGTCATTGTTGACTTTAACTATCCTTAATTTGGAAATCGCATTGTAATTAAAATATAGAATCCGTTATTTTAATTGTCGCTCATTATTTAAAATAAAGTTTAGTTAAATCGTCATTGTTGCCTTTGTTCAGGTCCATCATTATTCCTCCTTATCATAACACCATGCTGCGCGTACAATCTGAACTACATCCTCTTTGTTTTCGTTCGGCGAAATAACAGTATAATTATCAATCTCATAATTCGGAACGCGTCCTTTTTCCCTGCATTCAGAGGATTTCCTGCATCCGGTGCATACCGTTTTAATGATTGCATCCATATTTATCATCACTATCACCTCTTCTTTTCCTGAAAACAAACTTAAATGCTTTCCAAAATGCTGAAAATAATTTGCTTAATGTTACCAATGCTATAATCAATAAAGAGCCAGGCAAAATCAAAACAGAGATAAAAACAATGGCCACAATTATACCAACACGATTGATTTGATCACTGTAGGTTTCATAAAAATGTGCTGCAAACCAAAAGGCTGTATCATATGACAACTCATCTATGTCCTGCATAGCAAATATGATCTGAACAATTCCTCCAAATAGCCCGCCAAGAATAGCCCAGGCAGCGATTACGTGAATCATTCCCACTTCACCGACCTTCCCCTTTTGTCCAATCGTCAAACGTTGGCTCGTCTTCTGCTTCCTGCTCTTTCAGCAGTTCTTTTTTAAGGCATTTCAGTGCTGATTCAGCTTTCCACTGCGGCTCTTCTTGTGCTTCCTTAATCATCTCGTCAATTAGCGCTAATATCCTCTCTTTATCAGCCATCCCATTTCACCTTCTGACCGCAACGTCCGCAATAATTCGGATAATCCGTTTCATTCAATTCGATAAGGCAGTTTGGGCATCGTCCACATCTTCCACTATCGGTAATCTTATTTACTTTGATTTTTACCGCATCCTGCTCTTTCAGCAGACATACACCTTCCATCATGCTCTGTGCCGTCTGATTCAGATTCTCAATTTCTTCCTGTAGCTCTTTCAGCAGTTCAAGCGTATCCAGAGCGAGCACCTTTATGCAGCCAAAATCGAAATCATAATCATGATGCGGTGAAAAGTCATAATAAGGGCACGTATCACATCCTTTATCAAGATTCCAGTTATCGCTTCCGCATGCCTCTAAACCCTTTTTTATCTTCTCAATATCCGGCATTGTTTTCACCTCCATTCCGGCCACCTGTCCGTGATCCACTTCCATTCCCCCGCAGGAATCGCTCCGCAATCCGCTTTTTCCTGCAGGTTCGCCAGGCACTGCCGGAGATAACGGTCATTGTGCCATCCGGAGAAAATACATGGCACATAGTGGAACATATTGTGCCATACCTTTTTCATTGCTGACAAAGACGGCCGGTATCCTCTGCGGATCATCTCATCCCAAACAAAATAACAGTAAGTATTAAAATGATCCCTCGGATACTCCGTAACCTTATTCACAAGCACATGGTTCGGCGAGCCCTTCTCATCGATCTGCTTCGCGATCAGACAGCACTCCCGCCACTGGCCCAGCAGCTGCTGCCGGGGAAGATAGGGGATCAGATCCTTATGCCACAGCCTCATCGGTCATCACCTCCCCAGTAATGCATCCTGGGTGCCGGCGCGCCTTTTCCGGCCTTCCGGGCACTCTCATACAGGCTGATCACATTGTACTCCGGAAATTCGCCCATGCTGATCATGTCCATGTATATCCTGGCGATCCGTTTCCAGTTATACTTCCATTCCCGGTTTGATTTCCATTCCCGGACGATCATCCCGCGCCCGTTGTAGTCGCAGAACCCTCTGAACCCTTCCAGGGTAACAGAATGCCCGCCAACGTTGAACTCGTCCGCCAGGAACATCACAAACCGGTCCGCGTCCAGAAGCCGCTCTGCAGCATAGATCCTCAGGCAGCCGCCCTCATACCCGCTCCCGCGTTTCAGGATCTCCCGCAGCCGTTTCTCCTCGTCTGAGATCTCCGCATCAAAAAACGAAATCTGTATTCCATCCATGTCATCGCCTCCAATCTTATCACAACAATACAATTCTAACAAGGGAAAAGGCCTGGAGCGGAAGCCCCCGGCTTGTTGATCACGCGCCTTTCTTCTGCCGCGCGATGTGATCCGCGATCCGCTGCCGGTTCTTTTCCTCCATCTCCCGGTGGATCTTCAGCCGCTCTCTCATCGTCATGGTGTTTGCCCTCACTTTCTCCGATGCCTGGCACCGGCTACGAGCGGCGTCAGCCCCGCCGCCCGTCTGCCGAAGTCAGTAGCTGATTTTCATAATCCGGTATTCGACGGTGTACTCATTTGGTGTGTCTTTCATGATCTTCTCCTCTTTCATCTCATAATCAACTTTCCGTCCAAGTTTCCTGGCCAGGTCGATCGCTTCCTCCTCATACGCGCACCGGTTTCCCCGGTTCCACTCAAGGATTCCCTCATCGTGGTTGTTGTGCCGGTTGATAGCAACCAGCTGCCCGTAAGAATTGAACCTCTCGACCAGATGATGAAGCATGTCGTTGATCATTTTCTCGTATTCCATGGTGTTTGCCCTCCTTCTCGGGATCTTGTCCCGTCTCGCTTATTATAATACAATTTTAGAATGGTAATGTCAATACGTTAAAAGGAACAATTTTATAAAAAAAGGCACATCCCATCGTCAGGGGATGTGCCTGAAAATCCGCGCCTGTCCTTTGTAGACGATCGTTTTTGTCCGTCGGACGGAGAGGTCGAATTCCTCCGCGAGCTTCTCGAATGTGATCCCGTCAATCAGGCGGCGCTCCAGGATCTTCCTGTCTCTTTCGCTGTGGATGTGTTCTGCGATAATCTCACGGATCTGGCTGTTGGTGTACTCCACCTTCCTCCACCTCCGTGATCCACCGCTGGGCGATGTCCTGCCATCCTTTTTCCCGTTCGTTGTACGAAGTCAAAAACATATATCCAAGGGAAAACATCCCGATGGTCAAAACCGAAACGGAAACGATCAGGGCGATCAGCATCCGGTGGTTTGCTCGGTTATAATGCATCATCGCGTTCTCGTGTAAAAAGAAAGGGACGCAGGCGGTTGCTTTTTCTTTGCCGCTGCAATTCTTACAGTTGTCTTCCATGCTTCTGATCCTCCTTCTCAGCTGCCTGGGTTAACCGTCGCCGTCTTCTTCAGGCGGTTTGTCTTCGTATGCCGGGACCTCGATGTCCATCATTCCGGCGCTTGCCGCGTCGACCAGTCCCTCGCCGATGATATAGGCGATCACGGTCGCGCCGGCCATGATGATGGCGGTCACCTGGACGGCGGTTTCCTGATTCCCTCCGAAGGCGATTATCAGGTTCGTGGCCAGGGCGCAAATGGCTGCCCACAGCTTCCGGCTTGTCAGTTTTCTCTTCCAATCGATTTTGTTTTCCATGCTGCTTCTCCTTTCATCTCTCGATCAAATAGTCGTTAAGGTCCGCCAGCGCTTTGGTCAGCTTGTCGTTTGAATTGCCGTTTATTTCGTGGCTCAAAAGCGCCATTAATGCCCGGCAGATCACTTTGTTTCCTTCCTCCAGCGCTTCTATCCGCTTGTTGTCTTTTCCCAGCTTGTCGTCCACGCTCCGTCTCCATTCTGCTTCGGTCATTCCTGGTTGTCTCCATTCCCTGATCGTTTTGTATGCGTTGCCAAGCAAAACGAGAAAGGCAAGGATGGCAACTGCTACTATAACGAAGTCCTTTATTTGTGAAAGTGTCAGCTGATCCATGGTGGTCATCCTTTCTCGATGTATTTGCTCATCATCCATCCGGTCTTTCCGTCGTATGAAACATAGTCCCATTCGCTCGGTGGTTCTGGTTCCAGGTTGACCTTGCTGCCGGTGTTGATCCGCATGATGACCTTTGCCTTGGTGCATGGGTCCTGTCGCATGGCGACCCGCCTGCCGGTTACGATGGCGTAGTCGCCTTCCTCCCGAAGGTATGCCCGCATCATCCATCCTGTCTTTCCGCTGAATGAAACATAGTCCCAGTCCTTCGGGGCGGTCTCGAGCTTTACCCGCGATCCTTTTTCGACCCGGGTGATGATGTCCGCTTTGGTGGAGGCGTCCTTCCGCAAAGCGACCCGGATTCCGGTAACGATCGCGTATCCTTCCGGGATCGGTTCAGGCTGGTAGTTCTCCTCGCATTTCGGCACCGCCCAATGCGTCCATTTTGCTTTCCGGACGATGCTGTATTCGACTCCGCTGGATGCTTCGACGGTCTGGTCGTTGTATCCAAATCCTGTATGCTGCCATTTGTTGCTCTTGTAAACGAAAAGGCAGACCAGGGTGTCTTTCGGAATGGTGTCTATCGTGCCTTTGTCTTTCCAGTTGTTTTCGTCGCTCCATTGGCTGCCCACCGTCGCGCCCATGAGCGTCCATCCGTAGACCATCTGGAGGAGCTTCCTGGTAAAGCCGCGGCAATCAAACATCAAGACCGGGAGGTTCCATTGGCATCCGTTGCAGCTGCCGGTGATCTTGGCTGTCTGTGTTTCGGTGTCCCAGGTCAGCGCCTTGCATTTGGTGACGATGGTCTTGTGGTCCTTCAAGTAGAATTTGTTCGCGTATTGTGCTCGCTTTGCCGGTCTGCATTCCTCGCCGGTGGCTCCGTAAACGTACGGCCAGCCGACGCAGGCGCAGGCGGCTTGCCAGGCTACCTGTGAAAGCGGGACGCCCTGTGTTTTCAGGGTCGTGATTAAATCCTTGACCTGTTGTTCGCTGTTCATCTTTTCTTTTTCCCTCCCTTCCATTTTTTTGGGTTTGGTCCAAGAACGATCAGCCAGTCAATGATGAAAATGGCCAAAATCGCGCCGGCTATAAAATATAAAATCATGGCTGTCTCCTCGGTTGTGTTCTTCTTCCTGGTGGTCTGCTTTGTAACAATCTGACCGTTTTGGGATATTCTCATTCTTCTTCAATGATTACAAATTCGCCTTTTACTGTGCAGACAGGCGAACCCGTTTCTGGGTCAATTACGAGCTTCTCGCAGTTTATTCCGCAATCGGCATATCCACCGCAATCATACGGGCAGTCTTGGCACTTGTTCATGCTTACTTCCCTTTAATCCATACAATTTGACCAAAAACCATTGTGTTCCGGAAAGGAGTTGTATCAGTAAATGACCGTTTTGTGATATTTATACTATTGTGGGTTATAACAAATACGAAGATTAGCAGAAGAAATATTCGAATTATTTACGCAATAAACTTTTATTGTATAAGATGTTTCTGCTGCATCTGTAACCCACCACACAAAACCATATTCTTGACCCATAGCATAAACACCTAGAACTCTTTTGATATTTTCTCCTGCTTTCGTGGATACATTTATATTTGCAGTTCTACTGCTAAATGATGTGTTATCTGCCGATGCTGTTTTTATTGCATCAACTGTTTTAAATGTCCATGTACCATTTGAATATCCAACATTGAAAATAACACATCCACCAGATACAACTTGAACAGCAAAAGCAGTACTGCTATATCTGGTTAGCACTCCGCTAAATGTCTTGTTAGCAGGGATTCCGGTTGTTGTAAAATTTGTATAAAACGCAACGCTTGCCATATCGCCATCGGACAAACTATTAAACCTTGCAAGCAAAGCAGTTTTTAAGACATCAAGTGATGTGCAATTAGAAACGGTTGTTGTAATATGGTCATTTAGTGCGGTTATCTCATCCCCGACCGCGACCTGGGTCCAATGTCCGGCGGTCCATGCTTCTCCGCCGCTTCCGATCGCGGTGGTGCAGCGGTAAAGGTTCCCCTGATAAATACAGTAGGCTCCGACGGCGTAAGCGGAAGACGTGCTGTAAGTCCCGGCAAAATTCCCGCGCGCTTTTCCAGCTTCCTCGTCGATCTTGTCGCTGTTGCTGTTGATCACGGAAATAAGGGCCTTGTCTGTTCCTGTCGGTTTTGCGAGATCGATTGTGCTTGTGTTGGCCATTTGTTTTCACCTCTCATTCAAAAATTACGAAACCGTCGAGCGCTTCTATCTCGCTCAAGGTTATCTCTGGTATGGTGTCAATTTTGACCCGTGCTGGTTCGATCTCCGGATCGATGTCCATTTCGCCGAGCGCGGTTTTTTCGTCCAGGAATCCTTGCCGCTGGTCGTCGTCTTCAAACTTGATGGTCCCGTTGTCCAGGATCTTCCCGCCGTATTTTTCGGCCAGCTTGATTTCCTCCTCCGCCTGGAAATCCACCAGCTCTTTCAGGCGTCCCTTCAGTCTGAAAAGCGCGAGCGCCGTCTTGCCGGTTGTCTTTCCGCCCATGCCGATCAGGGTAACGTATGCCTTGAGTGCCTGCTTCTGTTTCATGTGTGTATGTCCTCCTCCTTACGGATAATAGTAAACGGTGCAAGGGACCTTGGATGTGGTCGCGTCGCAGGAGCAAACCAGCTGTAAATACATATCCAGGTCAATCGATGAATCGAGGTCAACGTAAATATAAACCGTTGCTCCTTCCTGGCAGAGGTTGATCGCGTTCGCTCCGGATGACTGGGTGTGGAAGTCGTAGGTGGGGTCTCCGGATTGCGTGATGCTGACGTCCACGGCGATCGTTACTTTCACCGCCGCTGCCTGTGCTTCCGACCGGCTTGTGATCTTTGTGTTGCTCAGGTAGACGGTCGTCTGGAAACGCTGGAAAGTACCGGTGTTGTTTTTAATGTGGCCCGTGATCCGATAATCGTACCAGTTCGCGCTGTTCCCGAAAGACAGCGCGCCGCCGCTCTCCTGCATCATGGTAGCGTAGCGCCCGGTGGTCCTGCCGAGGTTCAAATACCCAGAGTCGAGGTTGTATTTAATGCTCGCATCGTAGTACGGCTTAATCATGACCCAGTCGTGCGCTCCGCTCATGTGGGAAACGATGCCCGCCTCGGTCCTCCGCCAGCTGTCCGTGGCGTTCGGGTTCATCACGATGATGTCGTCCCGCGCCCACATCGCGTCTCCGTTCACGGTCAGGCGGCTGCCCTTCATCGCGATGCCCGCGTCTGAAATGTGGACAAAGTTGTTTGAATCGACATCCAGGTTTATGTGCTTGCTGCCGGTAACATCCACGCCGCTGGATGTGATCGAGATCCCGCTCTGCTTTGCATATGAATGATTGTCCGTGTATGTCTCCGCTGTCGCGACAATGGCGTCCGCGGTCTGGTATACGGTGGTCTTTGCAATGTAAGCTCCGGATGCGCTGGCGTTTGCCTGTCGGACGGCTTCCGTGACGATCGAGTCCGCTGTCTGGTAGGTGCTTGTTTTTGCTATAAAGGCGTTTGTTGCGCTGGCGGTGGATTGCCGCACCGCTTCCGTGACGATGCTTTCTGCGGTCTGGTAGGTCAGCGTTTTTGCAATGTATGCGTTGCTCGCGTTCGCGGCCGCTTGCCGGACGGCTTCCGTGACGATGCTATCCGCTGTTTGGTATGTGGTCGTCTTTGCCAGGAATCCGTTTGCAGCGTTTACTCCGGATTGCCGGACGGCTTCCGTGACGATGCTGTCCGCTGTCTGGTAGCTGCTGGTTTTGTAGATGTAGTTCGCGTCCGCGTTTACTCCGGATTGCCGCACCGCTTCCGTGACGATCGAGTCCGCTGTCTGGTAGGCGGTGGTCTTTGCGATCTTCCCGTTTTCAGCAAGTGTGGCCCGCTGGACCTCTTGTGTGATCCGGTCTGCCTGGATGGTGATTTCCGCGGTGTTCTTTTCGATCTTGTCATCGGTGACCGCCTGTTCCTCCGCGATCATGGTGAATTTACGGTCCGTCTGTTCGAGCAGCGTCCGGTTCTGAATCGTCGCGCCGTAGTCCGTTGTCTGAATCCATCCGGTGCCGGTCCATGTGTATACGCTCGCGCCGGCGAGCTCATCCCAGGTCAAATCGGCCAGATCGTCCCAGTCGTATTCCGCCAGGCTGTCCCATGTCCCGTCTCCGGCTGCCTTGGTCCAGGTGTCTCCGGGGGAGAGCGAGATCTGGCTGTCCAGGCTCGGGTCCGTCAGCTGGGTGTAGTTGGCGGTCTTCGCGTTCACGCTGGAAACGGCCGCGGTGATCGCCTGTGCCTGGACCTCCAGGGTCGCGCTGAATTCCGAAACCTCGCCGCTCAAAATGTCGACCGCGCTTTGATCCGCTTTCAGCGTGACCGCGTATGCGGTCTGGTTGATCTGTGTCTGAAGCTCGGAAACGATCAAATTATCAAAAAGGATTTTCCATTCCGTGCCGGTCCAGACGTACATCCGATATTGTCCGGCGACCTGTTCCCAGGTCATCCCGCTCAATTCGTCCCAGGTGTATTCCGCGATGTCGTCCCAGGTGTTATCGCTGATTGGCTGAATCCAGACGTCTCCGGCCACGACGCCCGCGGCTGCTGGTTCCGTCTCGCTGTAGAAAACTGTCCCGTAACCCAGGGACGTGATCCGGCTGTTTATGCCATTGATCGTCTGTGTTATTGTGCTTTGGCTTGTCCAGTTACCGACCACGCTCTGGATATAAGTGTTGCTGCTCAGATCCATGGCGTTGATGTGGGTGATGGTGGCTTCCCGGGCAAAAAGTTTGTCAACGTTTATGATGTTGGCTGTGATTTCGTCCATCAGCGCGTGGCTCGCGTAGATGTTTGTCGTGTTTAAATCCTCAGCCACGATGTCCGTCTCGGTGTAAATGGTCCGCCCGTCCTGTGTATGGCCTGCTTCAATTTCCGCGGCTGTCGGGGTGACCTCCGTCGCGGTGACGTTTCCGCTCAGGTCGACGTCCAGTTTGTAGTATTTGTCGTCGGTCGCCTGGATCACCAGGTCGCCGATCGTCGCGCTTACGATCTGCGCGTATGCGACGGAAAGTCTCGGGATAAAGAGTTTGTTGGCCACGCCCTCCTGGATGACTGCTTGTCCGACGTAGGCGCTGCTGGATGAAAGTTCCTTTACATGCGCGTAGTCAATGTCGGCCACGGCGATCTCCGCTCTCGCAATGTTGGCGGTCCCCAGGGTCGCATTGATCGCGGTCAGGTCGCTGGTATCTATCTTTTGGGCGTTGATTGCTCCGGCCGCGATTTTTGCGGCGGTCACAGCGCCCGCATCGAGCTTGTCTGTCGTGATGGCTCCGGATGCGATTTTCTCCGCGATGACAGCGCCGGCTTCCAGCTTTGCGGTGGTCACCGCGTTCGCTGCGATCTTGTCTGCTGAAACCGCGCCAGCTTCCAGCTTGTCCGTGGTAACAGCTCCGGCGGCCAGGCAAATCGTCGAGATCGATCCGGCTGCGATGTCCTCCGCGGTAATACTGCCGGCGATAATCTCATGGATGCGCGCGGTGACCGCGGTGATCGAGTCCGCGGTCAGGGCATCTATCGTGGCTGCTGCGAAGTGGGCGTATTGGATGACACTCTCCCCGATGTCCTCAGACTGAATAGCGCCCTCCGCGAATGATCCGGCCAGGATGGTCTTCAGGCGGATGTTTTCTCCGCTGACTTCCGGAACCTGCCAGGTGGCTATCTTTCGTGTGCCGTTCCAGTTTTCCAGTTTGCCGATGGTTACGCTGTTCAGCGTCCCCGTCAGGAGGTCGTGCTCGACGCCCACGACCTGTGCCGAGTATGAATATCCGCGGATCGTGTCGTGGATGGTCAAAATGTCATAAAGATAAACCTTATCCAGGTCCCGGTATTGCGCGTATTCCTCCGTGTCGCCCAGGGACAAAAATTCAATATGCATATTGACCGTCGGAAGATCGATGTGGTCCTCTGTAAAACGCTTTTGTCCGGCGGCCAGCAGCTTGTCGTTGATGTTGTCTGCGGTGGTGTCGTCTTCTCCAATCTGGATGCCTGTGTCGTAAAGCTCCACCATGGGGCATGCGTATTCTTCGATGTATTGACTATCGATGTATTTCTTGCCGTCGTTGTCCAGCCAGATAATGTCGCCTTTTTTGCTTTTCCCGTACGGGACCACCCGGGTGGCGACCTCCTCTATCGATTCCGTCCGCTCGACGCCCAGGAGGTTCTTCCCGTTTTCAACTATAAATCCGCGGTCGTAGCCGACCTCTTTTAAACAGTAAAAATCCCAATTGTTCCGGATCAGGCTCAGGCCAAACTTTGCACAAATGCCGGATTCCGGGTCCAGGAATGCTTCGACGAGGTTCTTCCGCTGGTAGTCCAGTTCTTTGCCGATAATTTGATCTGTGCAATCGCTGGCGACGTTGCTCGGGCATTCTGAAATCGCGTTTACGAGAACGTTCCTGCAGGCTGCCGCTCCGGTGTATTTGGTGTCTTCTGTTCCTTTCCAGAGCGTGTAATTCTTCAGGTTGTCGTACCAAACGTGCCGGGCGGTGATCGTCACTCCGTCCTCGTCTTCCGTGACCTCCACGATCCTGAAAAGCTGATCCTGCAGGCGGGTCGGGACCATAATTGCTTCCAGGCCTGCAAAATTCGCCGGGATGCTGACCGTCGAAAGATTCAGCGCGTCGTAGTCCTCTTTGCTGATGTATCCCTGATATGTCTTCTTCTTTTTGTTTCCGGCTGCCGGGATTTCATTCACTCCGGCCATCTGGCAGAGGATCGGTATAAATTCTCTCTGGGCCATTTGGACCACGTCGTCCCGAATGCGGGCGATCCAGCTGTATTGCTCTTCGACCTCTCCAACCGTGGCCATCTTCTCGGCGCTTACTCTATTGAAAACTTTAACGGCCATTTTCTCACCTCTGTCCCGGGATCATACGGGTTGGATTGCTTCCGTTGTGTTCGCGTATTCGTCGTTCTCAATAACAGGCGGAATCCGGACCGGAACCTCGCAGCGGATTATCCTGCCTACCTTGGCTGCTTTCCATCTTTCGAGCTCGTCGTATGGTATCCGGATCTTGATCTCGCTGGTTCCGTTTTTCTCCTCCGTGAACGTTCCCATCAGCGGTTTCAAATCGCCGACCAGTCCGGTGGTGGAGAAATCGTCGCAGTCCTCCGCGTAAATAAAAACGCCATGCTTTTCCGCCATCAGATCCACCTCCAGCGCGGGGTGACCGTCAGTTTTGTCAGGTTGTTCCCGAAGGTGACGGTGTTTGTTCCGATCGAAAGTGTCGGGATCTCGCCGGTCATCGTTTTTGCGCTTCCGGTCTCTGTGTAAATGTACCCGGTCTCGCAATCGATATAGACCGGAACGTTTGCGGCCATGTCGTTTATCGCGATGTTCTCTCCGTTAAATGTGAACGTTACGTCTCCGCTGCCCTCGACCTTGATCAGCGGGTATGCGGTCATGTTCCCCTGGCTTGCGATCGTGCCGGTCTCCGTCAGGACGAGCACCGTGTCGACGGCTTCGACCATATATGGCTGGCAGTTGAATGTAATTTTTGCCGTGTCATAGTAACCGCTGTTGCCGCGGATTCTTGTCCATTTGATTTCCTGCTTTACGCTGGCAAGAAAGGCCTTAGTCAGGTCGTCCGATGTGATCAGCTTGCCGGTTCCGTCTGCCCAGGCGTTCACGAGCTGCCGTGTTGCTGCTGTCGCGTCTATCAAAACAAGGACCGCCTTGGTGTCGAAGTTCGCGTATCCGTCGTCGACGTGCAGCGCTCCGTCCCGTCCTTTGATGTAGTATTGCGTGGTCCGCATGGATGCTTTTCCGTGGCTTGGCATTTCGGAAACTTCAACGCCCGGAAGGTTTGCCGTGCTTGCTCCTCTGAAAATTATGTAGCTCATTTTTTAGCCCCCCATTGAGCGGATTCGTGATACGTTGCTGGCGTTGAGGTTCCTCTCCACGCGCCGCGTGGTCAGGTCTCCAACCTTTTCTCCGCTCATCAAAACGTTGACCCTTGCCATGGCGCTGATCATCGCGTCCTCGAGCATTGTGGCTACCTCGGTCGCCGAAGCTCCGCCGTCCATCCGCCTTGCGTTGTCCGATTTTGTGATGACAGCTTCTCCGCGGTGGAGCTCTGCCTTGAATCCATCAAACGGGACGTAATCGATGCCTGTCGCTTTCGGCATATAAGATGCCGATCCGCTGCCGCCGCCGGTCCTGAATGTAATATTGGAAATCCGCGCGGCGACCTTCAGCATGGCCTGCTCGATCTCGGTTCCGCCTGTTGTAACGCTTCCGGATGCTTTCCCGAAGGATTCAGCCATAGTCTTGTTGACAGCGGCTTCCGTGATCGCGATCTGCTGTTCTGTCGCGGCGATCTGTTTTTGCGCTTCTTCCGCTGCTGCCTGTGCGTCGGCGACTCCGTTCAAAAGCTCCACCGTGCTTGCCGTGAATGATTCCAGCTCCTCAGGGCTATAAATGTTGTCCGTGTAGCTGTTGTTCCAGATGCTGTTCTCGCCATCATCCACGAAGGTAGCAAGTCCTCGGATGGCTTCCATCAAATCGTCGACCTCGACCTCTCCGAATCCGTATTCTTGCCCATTGATGGAGATTTTCCCCTGTGCGTTCCTGGCCCATTCTGCTTTCACTTCATCCCGGACCATGTCGTTGTCCCCATAAAGTTTAGCCGCCTGGACCGCATATGCTTTCAGGGAGTCTTCAATGCTTTTCTTTACGCCCTCGTATTCCGCCTGGTACATTTCGGCGGCATATTCCGCCTGTGCTTTGGTGGTCTTCTGTTCACCCAGCAGTTCGTACTGTGCTTCCAGCGCTTTGGTCATGCCTGCCTGGATGGAAGTCTTCCGCATGGCTTCGATGAAATCGTTCAGCTTGTCAATCGCGCCTTGTACATCGTCTCCATATTCTGTGAAAATCTCACCAGCTCCGGGCAGCGTTTCCTCGAGCTCAATCCTGGCCATTTTGAAGGCTTCGACCTGTGTTACTCCGGCTCCGTATTTATCTGTCAAATTCTGAATATATTTTACCAGGGCAGATGCTTTTGCGCTGTTCACGTCGACCTCGGTTATGTCCTTGCTCAGTTGCTCTGTGATTTTGTCTACCTCGGCGCCCTCTCCAAAGAGTCCTTTAAATAGTCCCTCCGCAAGTCCTCCGGCCAGCGCGACGCCTATATCAACGATCCCCTGTAAAACATCAGGAATGCTTGTAACGATATTCGATAATGTCTCCCCGATAAAGCTGCCGATTGCCTTTCCGAATTCCGTTATCTTGGACGGGTCCGCGGATGCGCTTTTAAAGACGTTTGTAAGCGAATCAATCAGCCAGTTTAAGACCTTGCTAACTCCTCCAATCATTTCAGTCCCGGATTCCAGACCGCCCTCCGCGACCTTTGCCATGGCGTCCTTCGGGATCTCCGCGATGGCGTTCGCGATGGCGGTCACCAGTCCTCCGCTGTTCGTGACCGTCGTCACAAGCGTCGGGATGAAATTCTCCATATAAGTGGAAAAAGACGTCTTGAAGTTTTCCATAGCCTTGTCCATGGCTGTCTGGTTTTCTTCATCGCCCTGTCCACCGACCGCGGCCAGCAAATCTTCCCAGGCGGCTGAGAGACTGGCCTTGCTTCCGCTGATGGTTTCTGCTGCTTCCTTTGCCGTGGTCCCGGTTATGCCCATCTCCGTCTGGATCGCGTGAATGGCCAGAATCAATTGGTCAAATGTGATCCCGTCCAGGTTCTTTATTTTTTTGTCCAGGATGCCTGAATCGTTAATCAGGCGGACCATCTCTTCCTTGGTGCCGCCGTAGCCGAGCTTCAAGTTGTCCAGCATCGTGTAGTTCTGTTTTGCGAATCCTTGGTATGCGACCTGAATGCTGGAGATGTCCGTGCCCATCTTGTTGGCGTTGTCCGCCATGTCCGTGATGGCCATGTTCGCAATGTCCGCCGCTGCTTCCGTGTCTCCGTGTAAACCCTGAAGAAGGGAAGCTGAAAAAGACGTCACGGTTTCCATGTATTTGTTTGCGGACATCCCGGTGGTCTTGAAGCTGTTTTCAGCGTATTTTGCGACCTTGTCCGCTGAACCTTTGAAAAGCGTCTCAACGCCGCCGATCAGCTGCTGGTAGTCCGCAAATCCATTGACCGCGTTTCCGATCATGTTCTGGATTCCCTGGAATCCGGCCTTGACCATGTCCGCAATAAGCGCGCCGGCGGCGACGGTCAGCGCGCTCATCTTTTTTGTCAGCTGCTCTCCGGCCTTCTCCGCTCCGTCTACTCCCTTTTTAAAGTCAGAGTCATCGACGGTTATTTTCGCTTCAAGCTCCATTAAATCCATGGCTTATCCTCCGTTTAGCAGCGCGGTTATCCGTCCGCTGATGTGCTGCTTGATCTCCTCCGCGTTCATTTCTTTTTTCTCTGCTGCGAACGGGTTTTTATAAACCCTGTCTACCTGTTCAGCGAATCTCTCCGCTTTGTCCTTGTCTATGTGCTCTCCGGCAGCCAGTATAAATAAAAGCTCCGCCGCGTATCTCTCAAAGCGGGCGTGCTGCCCGAGGGTGTCATGCTCCAAAAGCAAGGAAAGCGCACGCAATGAAAGCGGGTTGTATTCGTAAATGGCCCAGGTTACTTCTGGCCATCCGTACGCGGAGATGATGCGAAAAAACCCAAAACGTCCCCGATGATCGCGTCCTTCAGGGCGTTGGTGTATTCTGCATCGTCGAGATTCTCTGTTTCTTCTTCCGTGATTCCGAGTTTCATGGCGACCAGCTTGTCTGCCGTTTTCGGTGCTTCCTTAATGATCAGACTTTCGATCTGGATCACGACGGCGCTAAATTTTACCGGTTTCATTTTCGCGTCGAATTTTCCCAGGAGCTCGGTCATCCCGTCTATCTCGAAAACTTCCCCGATCAGTTCAAGTTTCCCGGCCAGTTCGTTTCGCATAGTGCTTTTTTCCTCCTCAAAAAAGCACGGGGCGGGGATGCTCCCTCGCCCCGTCTTGGGTTATTATCAGGCGGTCTTTACGACCAGCGTGGTCGATCCAGACTTGATCGCCTGGTTCTGGTTGTTCACCACTCCTACGGTGATCTTCTTCCCGTTGGCATCTACTCCGACGGCGATGTCGGAAGATCCATCCCATTCGGTCCAGGTGTAGTCCGCTTCCTCGTGGTATGCGAGGCTCGGCGCTACCTGCGCTGTTCCTACTTTGTAGATGAAATGCTCACCAGCGCCTAAGGTGTAATCCTTGGTGATCTTGGTCCCGCCGACATTTGTGCCGGCTGCAGATGAAATCGTCAGGCTGCCAATGCTACCGGTTGTCTCAAAAAAGACGACCTCAAACGGTGCGTAGTCATATTCCTGCGCATCGCTCTGGCAAGCGTGGAACTCGACCGCCAGGGCGCCCTCGGATTTGTCCTGGAATGTAAAGCTGATATCCGCGGTATTCAGCGCGTTATACAGGCAGATCAGGACCAGGTCTCCGTTGGAAAGCTCGCCCACCCAGCAAAGATTCGTCAGGTACGATCCGCTGTTGAGGGCGGTAGGCATCTTGACAATCTTCTTGTGTCCGCTTGTGGTAACGCTGGAACCGAGGACCATCGCGAAGTTCTCCGGGGTGGTTTCGACCAGCGTTGTGCTCAGGTACGGGTCCGCGCTGTCAACAAAAGATCCGCCCTTGAAGCGGTAACGCAGGCCATCGATCTGCGGGTTCCTCATCTCGCGTCCGACGTTGAATGTTCCTCCGCCGCGGGTGCAACCAAGGATTCCGCTGTTGTTCGTGATCGCGGTCTGAATTGCAGAAAGCAGCGCCGCCGCGTCTGCCAGGCTTTCGTACGTGAAATTCTTCAGGAAGATCCCGCAGTTCAGCTGCAGCTTATCGAATGTCGCTTCCCGCAGCGCAGAAAGAGATCCAGGTGCGCTCATTGTTTGTTTCTCCTTCCTCCGGGTTAAACACCCGGCAAGTTATAAGCGTTAACCGATAAATTGATATATGCCGATCGGAAATCCCCGTCTACCATGAGCTGGATCAGCGGGGTTTCCGGCCAGATGACCAGGTATCCGCCCTCGAACTCGATGACCTTCATCTCGCCGATGGCTTGAGTGATCTGGTCTGCCTTGCGTATGATCGCGGTGTTGGATTTTCCTCTGTCCCAAACCTGGGCATACATCGAGGCCTTCTGGTTCCATTCCGGCGCGCTTTGAGAGTATGCGATGTATGGTAGCGGTGTTTCGTCCGGGACCGATCCGATCTGGTATGCCGGAAGGTCAAAACCGGAGAAAAACGTTTTTAATGCTTCAGCTGCCTTGTACATTGGTTGTCTCCTCTGCTTCAGCGCTGTTTGGCAGGTCCCATTTTTCTACTTCAATCAGCCGCTTGTTCAGGCTGCTGAAGGATGGCGTTTTCCTGTCCGTTCCCGGGTTGGTAACCCGATATGTCTGGTTGTTATCGGTCCTGCGGAAAACTTCGTGGTAGTCCAGGTCCAGGGTCTTGTCGACATAAATTCTGTATGTCCGGCTGATCCCTTGCTGTTCAGCCACGGTTATCTCTGGTGCGCTTTCGTATTCCCAGGCTGCCTGAAATGTGATGCCGTCCTTCCAGGAGACGTCGTACCCGCCGACCGGGTCGTCAGTTCGTGTCTTGGTCAGCAAAACGCAGGCAATGCTGTATTCGTCCATCAGGCTCATATGTATGGTTTCCTCCAGCGCTCCAGTTGTTTTCCATAAATATCCCGCCATGAAAGCGGTGTGTTTCCTCCTGCGCTGTTGCCGGTCTTCAGCTTGTAGCTGTACCCGTTGAAAGACTCGCTCTCCATCGGGCTGGACAGCACTTCGCTGTTGGATGCCACCCATGTTTTGATCTCTCCGGACAGCGTGAGAAGTGCAGGAGGAACACTGCACACGCGTATCGTTCCGGCAAACGTTTCGTCACGGAGCCCCGCCGCTTTGATTGTTTCCTGTCCGCCTTGGACAGCCGGCGGCACCGTTTCGTCGTCATCGTTTCCGATCACGCCGTCGTGCCAGGTATAGACGCCGTCATTCCTCCTGCTTCCGCAGATCAGGAACCGGTCGCCGTCCTCAGCTCCGAAAGAAGGGGAGATCGCGCCGCCGGAAATGGTATACGTGACCTCCTTCGCGCTGATCGGCACGAAGTAGTTGTGCAGGTATTCCATAATCTCCTGGAGCATCGTGATCTCCCTCCGGTTATTTCTTGGTCGTGCGTTTTTTCGCTGCCGTTTTCCGGCCTTCAGCGGCCTTTTTCGGCGCTTCTTCCTTCCGGACTTCCACCGGCTCGTCCTGAACTTCAATCGCCCGGATCAGCACCAATCCCGCCCGATTGTGCCCGCTCTCGAGCTCGTTCAGCCGTTTTCCGGAGATCTCCCTGCCGTCGAAGGGGAAAGCATCCCCTTCGGCGTAGAGATGACCGTCCGTGTTGTCGCGCCACTCAGCCGTGCTGACGAATTTCTTCATCAGGCGTTGACAGGCGTGGAGATGGCGGTCGCCACATACAGGGCGTTCGGATCATACAGCACCGGCACGAACAGCGCGCTGGCCTTCGTCCAGGTGACCGCAGGATCGTTCTCGGCGTACTGGCTCACATAGACGTACGGGGAGACTTCGCTCTCGCCGACTTCCATGAACTTCGCCGCGGAGACTTCCGGAGGATCTCCCCACAGGCCGTCGCCCAGCTTGTTGTCAGCATGGAAGAAAGCGGCCTTGACTTCGGGGAAGTACCTCTGGCTGGAGACCACCGGACGGCCGTTGTCGCCCATGGTCAGCGGCAGGCTGTAGTGGCCGTCCTGGACGTAGATCCGGCTGATGCCGTATTCCTCGTTCAGGTAGGCTTCCAGATCCGCCCTGCGGACCAGCTGGCCGACCATGTTCGCGCCGTTGATCGCCTTCTGGATTGCGCCGTTCTTGCGCAGCTTCGCGATCATCGCGGAGCTGGTGTACAGGCCGTTCAGCGGCTTGCCTGCGGCCTTCGCGCCTTCGGTCAGCTCGAGCAGCTGCTCGTCCAGCGGCTTCTCGGCGCCGGCACCGAAGTCCAGGGTCTTCGATACGTTCGCTTCCGGAACGCCGAAGTCCACCGTCAGGCTCAGGTTATTCTCGTTGATCGTGAATTTACCGGTCGCCAGGACCTCGTTCTTCGCCACCTTGGAGCGGGTGAACACTTCCTCGGCCAGGTTGTAGCCGTCGTTCAGCACCTTGCGGTACAGTTCGCTCTCATCGGTCACGCCGCGGCCGATCAGCGCGCGCAGACGCTCGCTCTGGTCGATCTTGACCTTGATCAGGCCCTTCTCGATGTTGTGCACATCGACAGGCCTGCGGATGGTCTTCTGGGATTCCACGTCAAAGGCGTGAAACTGCGCCATCACGGGAATGCCGTACTCAGCGGCCATGCTTTCCCAGTAGGCGATCAGGTTGTCGGTTTTCACATCGCCGAACACCTGGTCGATCGGGTCATTGGGCCGGGTGACGTCCAGGCCGACCTGCAGCCAATCCTGCTTGCGGATCATTCCGAAAATATTCTCTTCAAAACGACTCATTTTCTTGCTCCTCCTTTCCCTTAGTCATTGGAAACGACGGTCGCATTGCCGGAGGCAATGACCGCGTTGGTGGAATCGACCACGGCCACGGTGACCTTGGTGCTGCTCGCGGCGGTCGCGGCAGCCGGGAAGGTCGCCTCGGTCCACTGTCCGGAACCGGAGCCGATGCTCAGCACCTCACCCAGTTCAGCGGAAGGCGCCACGCTCGCGGCGATCTTGTACACGGACCTCTCTCCGGCAGCCGG
>Ga0310696_10000749_pt1 | contig 48431 bp, 42 predicted proteins | sample AusTroGonzalo_MG_4_FD_203885 | JGI IMG/M metagenome (GOLD analysis project Ga0310696, IMG submission 203885) | Bovine rumen microbial communities from tropical cattle in Woodstock, Queensland, Australia - Gonzalo_02 (v2) (version 2) | ecosystem: Host-associated > Mammals > Digestive system >...
TATCTCGGAAGTGCTTCCTTCAAGCGTTTCAAGCAGAGTGACGGCACGGGAATCGCTGTCGAAAAGGTATTCGCCGTAAGCGATGCTGAAATTTTTGTTCTGCCTTATGAAGCCGAGGATCTGAGCGAAAAACTCCTCTTTTGAAGCGGCATTCCACGAAATTTTGTCCTTTCTTTCCTTGATGTAGAAAAGCGGATCGTCGCAAATAATGACTTTTAACATCGAAACCTCCGAAAAACCGAAAAACGCAGTATTATAGCTAAAAAACCTGAAAAAGACAGATTTTATATTGTGCTGTATGAAAAAATCAGAAGAGGAAAACCGATGAGATCATGAAGTTGTAACTCTGCATCTCGTGTCTTGCACCGAAAAGGCCGAGTTCGATGTGGCTCGGAGAAACATTGAAGGAAACAGCTGCTTCAAACCATTTTATCCTGTAAGCAACTCTGAAAACAAAGAATTCACGGTGAAATAAAACGTTTTTCGCGCTGTAAAGGGCGACGTCAAGCCCTGTTGAAAAACGAACATTGTATATGTCTGCAATATCGAACTGAATGTTCAGGCTGTAGGATTCCCACGGGACTGAATTCTCGCCGAGTTTAAGGTTTATCCCTTTTTTAAACCTTGCTCCAAATCTTAAAAAAGAAAGTCCCACCGAAAATTTCAACCCGAAAGCCCATCTTTCTTCCGATGTGGCAAAGAGCGAAACTCCGAATCGGTCACTTTTTTTAGCCCATGGGAAAAATTCTATGCGGTCTGTAACTTTTATGCCGCTTTTCAGAAAAATAGGCTTGGGTTTTTCTTCTGTTTCCAGCTTTTCTTCGGCATAAAAACTTTCTTCGAACTCATCTTTCTGCCACTTGGATGAAAGATTCTTGATTTTTGCCAGCTTCTCAGAATCTTTGGGTATTTTGTCGTAATTTTTATCTTTTTCATAAATTACGGCAACCATTTCTTCCATGAGGTTGCAGACATCTTCCGCCGTTATCTCGTTTATCGGAAGAGTCTTTGCAAAACCGTTTTCGGCAACTATTGAAAGAGTGTTTTCATCCGGCATTTCGATTAGGAAATTTACAGAACTTTTCTTTTCTTTGTAAAATGCCGTTATTTTGCTTCTCAGCTCTTCAGGAATGTTTTCATCAAAGAAAAGGTTCCCGAAAAGTGAAAAGGAAAAAAGTAACACTAAAACAAAGAAAAACGCTCTCAATTCAAATTCCGTCAGTCTTGTTTTTGAATAAATCCCATCTTTTCCGAAGTTTCAAGAACATCTGGGTTGCTTCGGTCTATGCCAAGCATCACATCCGAGAAAAACTTTGCTTTTTCAATATTTTTCTCTTCGATAGCTTTTCGCATATTGACAAATGCTATGTGTGGAAAAACTATTTTGCCTTCCGACAGTTTAACGTGTTCGATGTTTTTCGTCATATAGAAAGTGTAAAGTTCGTTGCTCCCTTTTTTGTATTTTTTATCGTAAAAAGTGTAGGAAATCGGAGTATATCCGTTTTCTTCCGGCAGAACTTCAAATTCTGACGGTTTGAATACGAAGCAGTATTCCTCGAAGTCCTTTTCCGAAAAGACCTCCTGCGTGGTTTTGTCGAGCAGATTGTAGGCTTTGTGAGTGTTTCCGTCTGTTCTGGCCTGAATGAAAAGCGTTACCGGATCGGGTGTTTTTTCGGCCTTTGTGCATCCTGCAACGAAAAGTAAAGTGATTATTAGAAAGATTAAATTCTTCTTTGAAATCATGTTGTTACCAATTTTCCATTATTGAAACCGAACTGCTGCAGCCGATTCTGTCGGCACCGGCTTTCATCATTGCGATCAATGTTTCTTTGTCTCTGATTCCGCCGGCAGCCTTGACTCCGAGTCTGTTTCCGGCAACTGCTCTTAAAAGTTCCACGTCCTCGACAGTCGCCTTTCCGTTGACTCCGGTCGAAGTTTTGAGCATATCGGCTCCGGCAAAAACTGCGATAAGAGCCGCGTCTATTTTTTCATCTTCCGAAAGTGCGGATGTCTCAAGTATTACTTTGATATAAGCTTTTGTTTTTGTTGTACTTTTTAATATTTCAAAGCACTCTTTCAGTCTTCTGCTTTTGATAAGGCCGATGTTTATGACAACATCTATTTCGTCGGCTCCGTCAAGTGCTGCGGTTATTGATTCTGCCGTTTTTGCCGCTGCGGTTGAAGCTCCAAGAGGAAAGTCAATAACTGTCGCAATGAGGAAAGAAGCGTTGTTTTTACTTCTGAAAGCAGCTGCGGTTTTTACCCATACAGGATTTATGCAGACAGCTTTGAAGCCGAATTCAGTTGCTTCGCGGCATATTTTCAGAACTTCTTCTTCTCCTGCATTGAAGGAAAGAACAGTGTGATCTATTGCTTTTGCCGCAGTTTTTTTGGAAATTTTCGGTGCCGGGTATGAAAAAGCGAGATTTTCTTCGATCTTTTTTACTTCAAGTGGCGAAACTCCAAGAATCTCGGCAAGTTTTTGTGCTCTTTTTGCGATTTTTTCTTTCAGTTTTGTCATTTTTATCTCCCAATTTGGTTAAATAGTCCCGTTCAGCTTCATTCCTGCAACTTCGCAGAGCGTTTTGAAAGTAAATCCTTTGCTTTTGTAAAAGTTGATAACATGCTGGAATCTTTCTACTTTTCTTTCGAGAGAAAAGGCAAGGTCAGGCTGCTTTCCTTTCAGCGGATCAAAATGCTGCGATTCTTCCGCACCGCAGAGGTCTATTCCATGAGCTTCAATGTTTATGAAACTCCTGTTTTTCGAAATTTTGAGCATCCATTCAAGCAGGAATGTCGGAAAGGTTATTATCGAAGTACCTATCAGCGGTATATTCGCAATCGGAAAAAGTGTTGTCATAGGCAGTTCAATGAAAGTTCCGTCCTTTTTTGTGTCTCTTACGTTTTTATCAATAAATTCAGGAGTGTATCTGCCAAAAGCATCTGCAAAAGATGAAATTATTGACTTTGATTCATGTCCTGAAAGTTTTTTTAGATGAATGAGAAGCCACTTTGCAATATAGTATGAAATTGAAGGAAAAAGCGACGAGTCATAAATATAACCGACTGATTTTAATGATGAAATCAGTTCTTCTGAAGAGTTGTAGCCGGGGCTTCTGAACCCTTTGCAACTTATTCCTGCCGTCTCTTCAAGAAAATCCTTGTTTTTCTTTATTTCCTGAAAAATTTCATCTTTCGCAAGTCTCGTCAGCTGGTAGTTGTGCGAAAACGAGTGGTCTGCGATCTCGTGCCCGCTTTTGACAATTTCTCTTAAAATTTCGCTGTTTCCCTTGTTGAAACCGTGTGCCGTAATGAAGAATGTCCCTTTTATTGAATTTTTGTCGAAAAGCTCGATAAACCTTCTTATCCCGTTGATATAGATCGGATCTTCGCTGATTCCGGCAGTTTCTATGCCGTGTATAGCGTAGTAGCAGATCAAAGGATCAACATCGACGTTTATGCAGGCAATCTTCATGGATACCTCATTGTTTATGAGTCTTTCTCATTTCGAAATAGGGAAGATTTGTCATCTGACAGACTCCTTTTCCGATTATTTCAAAGCCGCGTTTTCTGTAAAAATCTATAGCTCTTTTGTTGTCGGAATATACTTGCAGGCAAAGCTCTTTTTTTTCAGCGGTAGCCGAATTCAGAAGTTCAGTTCCGATTCCTTTGTTCCAGAAGTCGGGGAGAACAAAGAGTCCTTCGATGTAATCTTCTGAACAGGAAATAATACCGACAACTTTTTCTTCATGTTCGCAGACCAGATTTCTGCATCTGCGGATAGTTTCGGATGTGAATTTTTTCCGGTCTTTTTTGAAGAAATCTGGTTCCACATTTAGGGAAACGGCGTTATTTGATTTTTCGTAAATTGTTTCGATATCGTGCAGGTCGGATTCTTTAAAATTTCTTATCACTTTACCTAACAGATCAGAATTATTGCGATTATTCGTAAGCTCCGGCTCTCTTCAGCATATCCACGATGTGATAATTGCCGGTATATTGAGCCCTGGTAAGGGCTGTTCTTCCTTTGTCGTCTTTTGCGTTGACATCAACTTTTTTGGAAATCAGGAACTGAACGACTTTCTCGAAACCTCTGCTTGCAGCGATCATGAGCGGAGAGCTTTTCTGTTTGTCAAGGATGTTGAAGTTCGCCCCTTTTTCGAGAATAATGAGGACAACCTGCTCCTCTCTTTTTGCACAAGCGTAAAGAAGAACAGTTTCACCGTCTTTGCTCTTGGCTTCAAGATCTGCTCCTGCTGCAAGAAGTATGTCAATCATTTTTCCGTTACCGTTGCGGACGGCATACCAGAGCGGGAAAAGACCGTCGGGGAATCTGCGGTTTACCGAGATCTGACGTTGTATAAGGTTTTCCGCGACATCGTGATAGCTGTTAAGAACCGCATAAGCCATAAGTTCATCCTGCTCAGAGCGTTTTTCAATGGCGGCGTTTTTGTTGAGAAGGTATAGAACTACGTCATGTCTGTTTTCTCTCTTGGCAAGAATGAGCGCCGTGTCACCGTTTTTGTCGGCTGAATCAATTGTCGCTCCTTTTTCAACGAAGACTTTGACGAATTTTATGTGCCCTTTCTTTGCTGCAACGATAAGCGGAGTTTCGCCGTTGTTATTTGCTTTGTTCAGATCGGCGTCTTTGTTCAAAAGTAGTTCCGTTATGTCGTCGAAGTTTTTGTGAAGCGATATCAGAAGCGGTGTGTTGCCGAACATGTCGGAAGAGTTTACAAATGCACCGTGTTCAAGGAAAAGTTTTACAAGCCCGGTGTTTCCGCGGGAAGCGGCAACAAGAATGGCCGAGTTGCCTTCGTTATCCTTGAGATCGATTTTGGCATCGTTCATAACGAGCATGTGTACCATTCTCGGTTTATCTGCGAGAACTGCCGACATGAGTGCAGTCCGCTTTTTGTTGTCCATCAGGTTTACGTTCGCGCCGTGTTTGATAAGAGTGTTGGCAACCTCTTTTTTATCGTTTTCAACGGCCCACATAAGAACGGTTTTGCCGTTTTTGTCTTTGATGTTCATATTTGCCTTTCCTTCAGCCAGGACTTCGATCATGTCGCGGTTGTTCGTGAAAGCGGCAATCCAAAGCGCGCTGAGACCGTCGCTGAATTTTGTGTTTACATTCACGCCGAGACTTATGAGAGCCTGAACAAGTTCGCCGTCACCGATAACAAGACCTCTCTGAAGCAGGAATATCGAATCTGTGCTTTTAAGCTGGGCGCCGTGTTTCTTGAGAAGTTTCGCCATTTCATATTTGCGTCTTTCAATGCAGTATGTAATGATGTTTTTGCCCGTTTTGTCTGGTGAATCGACTTTTGCACCGGCATTGAGAAGAAGTTCGGCAATATCTGTTCTCTCTTTTACTGCAGCATACCAGAGCAGGGTAAGGCCGTCTTCATAAACTTTGTTAACGTTTGCCTTGAGCAGAGTCAAAGATCTGACTTTATCGACATCTTCGTTTATTACCGCCTGTTTCAGCATAGCATCGGCGTTTGGAGAGGAGAAGCGGACACCGAACTTGGTGAGCCTGTTGATAACTTCCACATTCCCGGTGTCTATGGCCCATTCGAGGAGCGTCTGACCTGCCGAATCCTTTATTGCGACGTTAACGCCTCCTTTGAGATATTCGTCAAAAGCGTTCCACGAATTCTTTGTTGCGGCAAGCCACAGAATCGTGCGGCCGTTTTCAAATGTCAGGTTGAGCATACTTTTCTGTTTCGTGACGATTGATGCAAGCCACGGATCGTCTTTTTCAACAGAAACGCGCATCAAAGCAGAACTTTCTGTCGATGAAAGGAGCGCGCCTCTTCCGGTGAAGTAGCCGGCCATGACTTTCTGACCGCCCAAAACCGCTACGAGAAGCGGTGAAAGTCCTGATTTATCGTGGTAATTTATGCTTGCTCCTTTCGAGAGAAGGTCTTTTGCAAGATCCATATCGCCCGATTTTGCCGCGGCGATAAGTTCGTTGTTGACCTCTTCAAGGCTTTTGATAACAGGAATAATGGTAATTTTCTTTTCGGTTTTTTTGCCTGACTGGATTTCAATTGCTTCGTCTTTAGTGGTGTGTCCTGCAAGTTCAAAACGGACGGTATGGGTTCCGGGTTCGATATCGTTTATCGTGCAGGGAGCTGTGCAGCTTTTCGGGGAAGTTCCGGAAACGTCGAGAGTGACTTTCACCCCTTGTTTTTCCGACGAGAATGATGCAGAGCCGGGAAGTATAACTACCGGTGCCGGTGCAGCCACAACAGGTTCATCAGGGAGGACATACTCTTTCTGAGCGGTTTCTTTGAAATTCTCTGCTTTGTATTTTTCGAGTTCCTTGTTCTCTTCTACAAAAACCGGAGTTTCTGTTTTTTTGCCGTGAATCATCATAACTACTGATTCAAGAGCCTTTTTCATTCCTGCCGCAGTGCCGTTGAAGTCTGTCGCGCCTGCTTCGGTCTTTCTTTTGCCGTCAACGTAGATGTAGTTGACTGTCAGCGTGAAGATGCCTGCGAAGTATTCTACCGAAGGAATGACCACGATATCGGCTTTTAAAGCCTTTCCGATTTCGATCTGGCACTCCATCTGATTGCACTTTGACCATTCCGGCGAGCGTTTTTTTACATCATTCAGAGTGTTGTCGGCAATAATCGTGTATTTGCCGATGCTTTTCAAGAGCTGGGTGATGTATTCTTTTGAACCCTTGACAACATCGGGATGGATTTTTCCGGTATTGTCTGAAGTGTCCATAACGACAAGTGTTTCTGCAAAAAGACTTGAAGTTGCAATAAAAACAAGGAGTAAGATTCCGAGCAGTTTTTTCATAAAATCCTCCACACACAAAAAGACTGCGGACTATAACTTAAAAGAATTTTTTTAAAAGAAAAAACGTAACGCCGTTACGCCGTTACGTCGTCACGACTAAATTGAAATTCAGAGTTTTTCAATCAGTGATTCAAAATCAGCATTTCCGGCGCGTTTCAGCATTTTTGCGGCATATTTTCCCAAAATATCGAATTCAAGATTGACTTCGTTTCCTGTTTTTAGGGTTTCTGCAAACGAAGTGCGTTTAAGAGTTTCAGGAATAAGTGAAATTCTGAATGTATTCCCTGAGAGTTCGGCTATTGTCAGGCTCACGCCGTTTACGGTAATCGAGCCGCGCGGAACGGTGAAATCCTCAAAATTTTTGTCAAAACTAATTTTTATTTCAGTTCCGTCACCGATTTTTCTCACTTCGGTGACTTTTCCGCATGAATCGACATGACCCTGCACGATGTGTCCGTCAAATCTGCCGTTTGCAGGCATTGCACGTTCCAGATTTACGGTCGAGCCTGTGGTGTATTTTGCTGCGATAGTTTTCTCTAAAGTCGACTTGGAGAGAAAGAAGGAAATAGTTCCTTCGGTAAAGCTTTCCACGGTGAGACAGACTCCGTCAACCGCTATTGAATCGCCTGTTTTTATTTCGTTTCCGAACGGATTTTTAAGGCTGATGCGGCATTCCTGTCCTTTTTTTTCAATTTTTGCTATGGTTGAAACAGCTTCGATTATACCTGTAAACATTTTTCCTCCCTACAAAGGCCGATAACTCAGTCAATTTATTGTATGACGGCATTTTGTCAACTATGGTTGGAAAACAAAGATGGAAAGAAAAAAAACTTTAAAACATTTTTATTGTTGACTTTTAATTTTTGCTAATTACTATCGCCTCGCTTTGAGAAATAGTTCTCAGGCTGTGTTTTACAATTGTTTTTTGAGAGAAGAGACATGAACATTTATGTTGGAAACCTTGCGTACAAAATGAGTGAAGAAGAACTTAGGGCTGCATTCGAAGCTTACGGAACAGTTGAATCCGCAAGATTCGTTATCGATCGCGAAACCGGCCGTTCAAAAGGATTCGGTTTTGTTGAAATGCCTGTAAAAGAAGAAGCTATGGCAGCGATCGAAGGTCTTAACGGCACCGAGCTTAACGGCAGAACCGTTACAGTTAATGAAGCACGTCCGCGTGAAGAAAGACCGAGAGGCGGTTTCAGAAAGTAATTCTTTAAGTCGTTCACAAAATAGATCACGCACATTTTAGTTTCTTGCCTGAGTTTTTTAGCTCAGGCATTTTTTTTATCCTTATTTTATAGTTTTCATCACTTTTTTATGTTATAAGCGAACGCTTTTTTGAAGGAGAAGCGAATGATCACCGAGTGTCCGAATTGCAGCAAAACAATATCGGTAGCGAAATGCGGAATTACGAGATGTCCTAAGTGCAGAGCCCTTGTATTTATCGGCGATCCGCTGAAAGACGAGAAAAACAGCATCGTCGAACCGCCGCAGGAAGAACACAGCAAAGAGACATCAGAGAAATCCGAAAAAAACGAAAATTTAAAGAACGTCAGGATCGTTATTGAAAAAATACAGTCTATGGTTGACGGCGGAACACCGTGGGATATGGTTTCAAAACTTGGTTTTGCCGATGCTTTTTTTCTTACGACAAAGGAAGTTCTTCTTATGCCGGAACAGTTTTTTTACAAAATGAAAATCTGCAGGAAGCCTTCTTTTTTTCCGCTTTACGGCTTGATTGCGGCTTTGGCGGCATCGCTTTTCCAGATTTTCTGGGCTTTGAAATTCTTTCAGACGTCATTTCCTGATTTCGCTTCTTTTAAAGCTGCGGTATCTTCATTCGGAACTGATGCTCTGCCCCTGCTGAACGATGAAAACGCGTTAAAAGCGATTTTCGGAATGATGAACCCTGAGCCCTCTATGCTTTTTTTCCAGATAGTTCTTTCACCTTTTATGGCGATAGTTTTCACATCTTTCATTCTCCACACCGGAAGTACTCTTCTAGGCTCGAACACGCGGCTTATCCATTTCTACCGAATGTCAAGCTTTATCATGGCTACGGGGCTTTTCAACATTGTTCCTGTATTTGGTAATATTGTTTCTTTTGTCTGGCGTGCCGTTCTTGTCTACAAAGGGGGAAAGGTCCTGAACGGATTTAACGAGAGAAAGGCGAGAATATATCTGGTTTTTTATCTTTTTATGCAGATTCTTTTTATCGGATTGGGGATGATATGAATTTAAGGGTAGGCAGCGGATTCGATGTCCATAAATTTGAAGAGGGAAGAGATCTTTTTTTAGGCGGTATTCTGATTGAAAACCACATAGGACTTGCAGGTCACAGCGATGCCGACGTGCTGATCCACGCGATAATCGACGCTCTTCTCGGGGCGGCTGCGATCGGCGACATCGGAGAACTTTTTCCCGATACCGACAACGCTTTCAAAAACATAAGAAGCACGATCCTTCTTGAAAAAGTCGTTTCCGAGCTTTCTTCGCGCGGCTGGCAGATCGTAAATGTAGATTCGACCGTTATCTGCGAAACGCCGAAAATAAGTAAATATAAACTTCAGATGAGAGAAAAATTAGCTGAAATAATGCGGATTCCGGCTGACTGCGTAATGGTCAAGGGAAAAACCACGGAAAAACTCGGTTTTACAGGCAGGAAAGAGGGGATTGCGGCTATGTCCACAGCACTTTTGGAGAAAAAATCATGAAAAAAATCAGTTTTTATGTAGGAAAAAAGAATTTTGTCACATTTATAATCGCTTCGCTGATTCTGCTTTATGCGATCTACTCTTTTTCCGACAACGTGATCTATTTCTTTTCAAACGACACGCCGATAGATTTAGGCGATGCACTTGAACTGAATACAGAAAATTTCGCTAAAGTCAAAGACGGCGACTATGTTCAGATCAAAGGTATAACTTCGGTTCAGGGCGGCGACATCAAAAAAGGGATTACCGGAGAGCGTCACGTCGTCTATTATCTCAACGGTTCTTCAAAATTCATAATAGATTCGGCTGTTACTGACGAGGATTCTTTCTCTGGACCTCACTACAGAACGGTGAAGGGACGCGCTTTCGCGTTTAAAACCAATTCCAGGGCAGCTAAAATGCAGGCTTTTTTCGCGAATTCGCTTTACCTCGACATGAAAGATGACGGATTCTTTATCGAGGATGGTGTTATCCCGCGCACCGACTATGCCGGTCTTTGTATGTTTGTTTTTTTCATTGTCCTGATGATTCTGAACGTTTTTTTCTTCATAAAACCGATGAGGCGCGAAATAAGGCAGGAGGATATTGACAGAGAACTTGATGCGCTTTTTGATTCAGGAGCGGACAATGACAGAGAAAACTGATAAAAAACAAATTTTTTTTCTAATTCTTGCAGTTGTTTTTGTCTATTTCAACTCACTACCTAACGATTTTGTCTTTGACGATATTCCTCTGGTTCAGAATTCACTTTGGATAACTTCTGCCAATTTTGTCGATATTATTCTTTCATACCGGCCGCTGCGTTATGTTTCTTATGCTGTTGACTACCGTATTTTCGGCATGAATCCTGCCGGTTTCAGGCTTATGAATATAGTTTATCATACTATTTCCGTGCTCTCTCTTTTCTGGGCGCTCAAAATGTTCGGGCTTACGAAGAGGGCAGCGTTTGCTGCTGCTTTGATTTTTGCAGTTCATCCCGTGAACACTGATGCCGTTGCCTATATTTCAGGCAGAAGGGATATTCTCATGGGGCTTTTTTATATCCTCAGTGCCGGATGTTTTTTTAAGTTCTACAGAACAGTTTCTCCTGCGGAAAGAGCTGTTTCCGGAACTGTGAAGAAACAGTGGGGTTTTTTGATTTTATCGCTTGTTTTCATGGTAATTTCGATTTCGTCGAAAGAGATGGGTGCAACGATTCCGCTTGTTTTTATAATGTATGTTGCATACAAAGACGGTGCGGCACTTCTCAAAAAGCCGTGGTTTTATTTTGTAGCGATGATTTTTCTCATTCTTTTTTCGTTCTTTGCATTTCTTGCCATTTCCGGTGGCGGAAGCGCACTTGTTTCGCTTAAAGGTGTCCGTTTCCACGGCAATTCGCCCGAAGTCCACTATCTGACGGCGGCAACGATTTTCCTGCACTATCTTAAGCTTACGGTTTGCCCGTGGAAGCTCATACTTGACAACGCAGGTTATCCGCTTGTCATGGATTGGAATTTCGAAGTTTTCTTTTCGATTCTTTCGATGTTTGTTCTTGTTTTTCTTGTCTGGTCTCTTCTTACAACTTCCAGAAAGAACAAAACAAATTCTACTGCAGAACGGCTCGAAATGAGGCATTCAATCGCTTTCTGGATCGTGTTTTTTGTTGTCTCCCTTGCGCCTGTTCTGCAGATAATACCGCTTCACGAAATAGTGGCAGTGCATTATCTTTATGTTCCGGTTGTGGGATTCTGTGCTATTGCAGGTGACCTTTTTGATTACTTTGCCGGCACTGACGATACGACTTTCCAGCAGATGTTCAATTCCAGTGAAAACAGGAAGAGAGCCGTCGCCGCACTTTGCATAACGCTTCTTTTCTCGCTTTTCTCACTGCAGACGATTTCACGCAATTTCGAAATGAAAAACAATTGGACTGTTCTTCATGCAGATGCCGAAAAACAGCCTCTTTCATTCCGCGGTCTTTTCACCATCGGAGCTGAATATCTTAACATGAAATTCCCCGACAAAGCATGGGAATATTACAAACAGTCGATTGATACAGGTTACTGGGACCCGAATCTTCTTGGTAATATAATCGGCTATTATATCGTAAAAGGTCATCACAACGAAGCTGTTGCCTTTTATGAGGATATGCTGAAGAAAGGGGAATATATAACTTCAAACGGTTCTTTGAATATCGCCTATATCTACATGATACGCGGAGACTGTGATACCGCACTTAAAATAACCAATGCTTACATACCCGATGCGAGCGAACTTAAGCGACATGATTTCCTTAAAAAATGCAGAGAATACGGATTTGAAAAATTCAATGACGGCAATATTTACGATGTTTATGCAAAGCAGAAACTTATGAAAGATCTGGATATCAATGTCGAAAGGAAGCCTTATCTCAAAAAACTGATAGAAAGCGGCGAATTCGAAGGTCAGAAACTTGTCGAACTTGTAGCGGAACTTGCCGCGATAGATTTGATTTCAGATATTCCGGAAGCGATAAAATACTACAGATACGAAATTGAACTTTGCGGAAAATACGGGCTTCCTGTTCCTGATGTCGCAATAAGATCCCTTGCCGCTCTTGAAGACTATTCGCACAAAATTCTTGATGAGGGCAAGTATCTGCCGCTCGAATTTTAGGTGAAAAATGAATTCTGAAGTTGAAATTCTTGCTCCGGCCGGCAGTTTTGAAGCCGCTGTTGCGGCTTTCGAAGGCGGTGCGGACGCGGTTTATCTCGGTTTAAGCGATTTTTCTGCGAGAAAAGCGGCAAAAAACTTCTCGAAAGAGGAATTTCTTTCGCTTAAAACCCTTGCCGCGCGTAATGGAAAGAAGATTTTCGCGGCGCTCAACACCGTTATCAAAGAAGATGAAGTCGAAAGCGCACTCGATAGCGCCCGTTTTTTGTATGATGCCGGAGTTGACGCGGTAATTCTTCAGGATATCGGTTTTGCATCTATATTGAAAAAGCTTTTTCCGGATATGGCGCTCCACGCATCCACACAGATGGCAGTACATGGTGTCGAAGGAGTTAAGTTTCTGAAGACACAAGGCTTTTCAAGAGTTGTTTTAAGCCGGGAAGTTCCATTTGAACTCATTGCGAAAATCAAAAAAGAAGTTCCCGATATGGAGCTTGAAGTCTTTGTCCACGGCGCTCTCTGCTACTCTTTTTCAGGGTTATGCCTTGCGAGCGGCATGGTTTTGGGGAGGTCTGGAAACCGCGGAATGTGTGCTCAGCTTTGCCGGAGCTACTACGAAACTGAAGACGGCAGAAAAGGATATTTCTTTTCGTGCAATGACCTTGAATACAAAGATTTCGTGCAGCAGCTCAAATTTGCCGGAGTCGATTCATTCAAAATCGAAGGGCGCATGAAGTCTCCCGAGTATGTTTTTCATACTTCGGCTTTATACCGTGCTATGCTTGAGCGGAGCGACTACTTTGACGCTTTAAAAAACAGCCGCATCTGCTTTGCGAGAAAGGCTACGACTGCTTATTTCAAGAATTTTTCGGGAAACAACCTTATTTGCGGTGGTTATCCGGGGCATCGCGGAGTGAAGACCGGAGTCTGCGAGAAAAAGTTGAAAGACCGCTTTTTTATCAAAACCAAATATTCGCTCGGAATACACGACGGGCTTCTTTTCTTCAAAAACAACGATGAATCGAAGCCTTTCAACTGCTCGGTTGAGGAAATCACCTCGGCTTCGGGCAAAAATCTCAAAATCGTTGGCGAGAGTTCGAGAGTTTATGTGAAAACGGCCGAACTTCCCGAAGTAGGGGATGAAATTTATCTCGTAAGTTCTCGTTCTCTCGAAAGAAAAAAGGTGAACTCCGGAAGTTTTCCGCAGTGGAAAAAGGCGATTCCTCTTGAAGTTTCGCTTACAGAAAACAGAATCAAAATAAAGAGCGGTGAATTTTTCTATGAATCTGAAGAAATTACAGTGGAAAAATCGGAAAATCAGAACGGCTTTAAGGATAAGTTTGCTGAAATACTGAGAAATTCTGCTGATTCATTCTATTTCTCGGATAAAGCGACTTTTGATAAAAACTGCGAAAATATCTTTGTCGTTCCGAGCGTTATCAAAAAAATAAGAACTGATTTTTACGAAAAATACGCCGCATTCTGCGACAATGCTTTTGAAGAAACAAAGAGAAAAGTTCTTGATTCGTTTTTACTGCCGGAAAGCGGCAATATCCCTGAAATTTTCCGCGAGCGAGCTTTGATGAACCCCGACACCGATATTCCGTTTTTTATGCTGGACGATCCTGAAAATTCACTTAAAATGGTCGGCGGATTTCTGACGATCCCGCTTCTTCCTTTAATGAAAGAAAGTGAAAAATATCTTAATAAAATCAATGATTTGATTTCTAAAAACAGCGATAAAAAAATCCTTGTAGGTTTATCCAATTTAGGGCATCTCAACTTCGCGCTTGAACATTTGAAAGATGAAAATATTTTCTTCTTTATCGATTTTTCACTCTATCTCGCAAATAGGTTTTCATACTCATTTTTCAAAAATCTTCTGGGAGAAAAACTCCTTTTCGGCTACTCCTGGATCGAGGAAAAAGAAGATGTTCCGCAGCTTTCACCCGAAATCATCCCGGTTTCAGGCTTCAATCCGCCTCTTTTTGTGAGCGCAGGATGCTTCGAACGCTCCAACGGCTTCAAAAAATGTGCCGAATGCGGCGGAAAACGGAGCGAAAGAATCCTCACAAACTGCGGAAGAGTATTCAAAGTTGTCTCTAAAAACTGCGTCACGTTCATGTTTATGGAACCTTAATTTATTGACAAACACTTGTACATCAATAGAATTTTCAGGCTTTTTTAAAGGTTTAACTTGAGAGAGATGTAAAATGAGAAAATTAGTTCAAATTCTGCTGATTGCGGCGCTTTTGCTTGCTGTTTCCTGCGGCGGCGGAGGCAAAAAAGACAAAGAATCTTGCCCTGACGGTTACGAGTGGCAGGGATCAGACTGTGTTAAAAGCGGTTCTGGTGATACTGGCGACACTTCGGACACGGGTGCCGATACAGCTGTTCAGCCTGATGACGGTGATACTGCCGATGACAGCGAGCCCGATGACGACAGCGATACCGAAGACGACGGCGACAAATCAGATTACAACGGCAGCTGCACTGAAATCCGAAGCGGAGATTCCTACGAGATAAATGTCGAGACAAAAAAACTTACTATCGGAACTATTAAAGTCAACGGTCAGTCCGATGATGCGGCTCTTTTCGGCGAAATCTGGGCTGAAAACAGAGAGACTCTTTCAGAATTCAAAGTCGGTGACGTAAATTCTGAATTTTCCGGAAAGACAATAAATATTCCGAAGGGAAGATACAGTTTTGCATTCAGGCCCATTTCTTCGGCCAGCAAGGTTGTTATTTTGGAAAATATCGATATGTCCAGCGGAGACAGAACACTTGATTTTGATCTTCCGCTCTATCACCTCAAAGGAAAAGTTCTCAATAACGCCGGTGAAACTTTCACAGTGGAAGAGGCTTATCAGGCTGAAACCCAGCTGGTTCTTAAGACAGGTACTTTTGAAAAGGTTGTTCCCTACAGCGAATTTGCAGCTTACGATCTTCTTCTTCCGAAAGGTACTTATTCGGTTTATTTTAAAGGTCAGCTTGCGGCAGGACAGGGAGTTTTTGAAGGAACAGTTCTTGATTCGGGAAGCAGTTTTTCTTCCGGTTCCGATGACGGCGGTCAGAAGGGTATTGTTATCGAAGAGGATAAAGATTTCGACATAAAAATCGAGACGATTACTTTTTCCGGTTCGATAGTCAAAGATGGTTATCCTGTAACTCAAGGCCAGCTTATTCTTGCCGAGAATCCTCCTTTTGGTTCGGTAAACGCTGTTGTTGTTTCGGATCTTTCGGCAACTTCATACAGTATAACAGTTACTACAGGAGCTGATCTCAATCTGATTTATGTCCCTGAAGCCGGTTCGTATCCTGTAAAATACATAAAACTTGAAACGTGGAATCCTCAAACGGAAGCATCACACAATATTACCCTTGATTTCGGCAGAGTTCACGGCAAACTTACCTTCATGGGCGGCAATACTTTCCCGACAGTTTCAAACTGCAATGAGGCTGACTGCACGATAGGCAAACTAAAGGCGACGGGATTTGATCTTTCTTCTTTTCTCATCAAAGATCTGACTACCGAACTTGTCCCGGACGAGGAAGGGAATGTAACTTATGAAGCTCTGCTTGTCAGAAGAATCGGTGTCACCGACTCGGGAAGTACACAGTATACTCCGAAGAGTTATTCAATGAACTTCGAGAGCCATCTCAACGATATTAAAGAAGGTTTCAACTCTCTTCCGTTCACTGTTCCGGCTAAATATGAAAACAGCGCAGGAACCAAAGTATCGTCTTTCTCGTTCAGAGTTGTCAATGAAGACGATACGGAAACATGGCTTACCGAAAAAGAACTTAACCTTGATATTTCTCCAAACAAAATTTCGGGAACGGTTACTCTCAACGGCTCAACTTTTTCCATGGAAAATAACGACCTGATAAAACTCAAGGATGAAAGCGGTATGGAGTATGCTGTCGTAAATCTTTCCGAACTTCAGGACGGGAAATACAGCTTCTATGCTCCTGACGGCAATTACAACGTTATTTATGAAGGTGACGGTCTCATTTCAAATGAATTCAAGACTTATATCGAACGCGATTTTGAGATTGAAGGCGATATCAGTAACCACGAATTTGCAGTAAAAACAGGAAAGATAACGTTTGATTTCAATGTAAACGGAACTCCTTTCGCGGATTGGGCTGAAAGTCAGAAAGGTATTGAAAATATCGGACTTGCTGTAAATATTGATAAAACAGCAAGTGATTTTGTTCTTGATCTTACCAAAAAAGACGGAAAATATGTTGCGGAAGTTCTTACCGGTTCTGTTGTGAACGCTTATCTGGAAGTCGCTTTCGCCGACAAAGTCGATTCGGAAAAGAGCTATTCCAGAATACGTCTTCTTTCATCGCACAATATGGCATCCGGAACGACTGTCAAAGACGATTTGACTCTTGTGGAAGCTGATCTTTCGGTAAAACTTAACGGAAAAGCTGTAACGGCTTCAGATTATGCAGCCAAATTAAGAATTCAGGGAATCAATTCGAGCGAAATCTACTGCCCGGCATCGAGTGATGTAAAATTCGTAGTCAAGAAGGGCGAGTATAAAAGCCCGGCTCCGGAGCTTTCTCTTAACGAAGGTTTTGATGCAAAGCACGATATACCCTTGAACTGTCTCTATTTCGGTGAATAAAAACAAGGAGGAATTATGAAACGCGTGGTTACAGTACAAGATATTTCGTGTCTCGGCAAATGTTCCCTGACCGTTGCTTTGCCGATAATTTCGGCCATGGGTGTCGAAACCTGCGTTATTCCCACAGCAGTTCTTTCGACTCACACTGTTTTCAAAGGTTTCACATTCCACGATCTTACCGGTGAAATCGCTCCTGTAATGGAGCACTGGAAAAAGGAAAACTTCCATTTTGACGCGATTTATACAGGTTATCTCGGCTCTTTTGAGCAGCTTGAGCTTATGAAAAGGCTTATTGCCGATTTTGGAGGAAAAGATACGCTTGCGATAGTCGATCCGTGCATGGCCGATAACGGAAAACTTTACCCCGGTTTCACTCCCGAATTTGCGCTTGCAATGGCAAAACTCTGCTCGAAAGCGGATATAGTCGTTCCGAATATGACTGAAGCAAGTTTTATGCTTGGTGTTCCTTACCGCGCAGGCGGCACTTACGACGAGGCTTATCTTAAGAAGATACTTAAAGATATCGCTGCTTTGGGCGCAAAGAAAGTCGTTCTTAAAGGAGTCGAATTTCCTGAAGGTCAGCCGAATTTCAAGAATGTAGTCGGAAAAATCGGTATTGTCGCTTATGATGCCGAAAAAGACGCGTTCTCAAGCTATTTCCATGATAAAATAGCTCAGACTTTCCATGGAACGGGCGATATATTCGCAAGTGTTTTCACCGGAGCTTTTTTGAGAGGCCTCTCTTTTGAAGAATCATATTCGCTTGCAGCCGATTTTGTTGTCGAATCTATAAAAGAGACAATGCGCCATGAAAACCATAACTGGTACGGTGTCGATTTCGAAGCGGTATTCCCGTATCTCATCAAACGTCTGGAAAAGTAAGTCTGTTATTTTTTAACTTGAAAAGTTTTTTGGCTGTTATCTGATTTCTTTTTCAGAGATCACGCCGTTTCCTTTGTAAATTGAATTTTCAGGAATTACTCCGCGAACATTTGAAAGCGGGTAAACCACTGAATTTCTTCCGATTACTGTTCCTGGATTGAGGACTGAGTTGCAGCCGATCTCTGCATTGTCGCCCAGAATTGCCGAGAATTTGCGAAGTCCTGTTTCAATTGTTTTATCTCCGCAGTGGATTTTAACATTTCCAGGGATCGAGCGGACATTTGAAAGGATTACGCCGGCTCCGATGTGGGCATGAAAGCCTAAAACCGAGTCACCGACATAGTTGAAATGGGGTGTCTGAACCTTGTTGAAAAGGAAACTGTTCTTGATTTCAGTCGAGTTTCCGATGACAGAGTTGTTGCCGATTACTGCATTTCCGCGGATGAAGGCACTCTGTCTGATTTCAACATTGTGTCCGATTATCGCAGGGCCTTTGATGAAAGCGGTTTCGGCGATTTCTGTTCCTGTTCCAACCCAGACATTTTCCTTTATCATCGTGTAGTCACTGCCAAGAGACGGCCCTTTTTTCAAAATATATTTTTTGATTAGGGGGAGAATTTCGTGCGGATATTCGCAACCGTCGAAAATATCGGCAAATTCAGTCTGTGTCAGGTCTAAAAGCGCATTGATTTTGATTTTTTCCATGATTCACCTACCCGAAAATTAAAGTTGGAATCCATATAAAAAGTTTGAGTATAAGCCGTGCAGGAACAAGTAGCACACTGAAAGCTCCTGTAACTACCAAAGCCATGATTATAATGAAACCGTATCTTTCAAGTGTGATGAAGATTCTGTCGTATTCATGCGGCAGAAAACCCATGAGGATTCTGCTTCCGTCAAGCGGAGGAATCGGAATGAGGTTGAAGAAGCAGAGCATGATGTTGAACATGAGTGAAATTTCAAAGAAAGTTATGATGATTTCATTCGGGAAAAAGCGGTATGCCGCAACATAGAGGAATGCGCTTATAAATGCGAGCGCAAGGTTGCTGAGTGGACCTGCGGCTGCGACAATCATCATTCCGCGTCTCATCGGGATGTGCTGGTAAAAACGGTAGGGATTGACTGGAACCGGTTTTGCGCCGCCGAAGAAAACTCCTGCCAGGAAATAGCTTAAAAGCGGAACTGCAACCGACATCATCGGATCGAGGTGGGCTATCGGGTTTAGTGTCAGTCTGCCGGCGTCTTTGGCAGTCGAATCTCCGAGTTTCAGCGCAGCCCAACCATGCGCGACTTCGTGGATTACCATCGAGAAGAGCAGTGGAATGATACCGATAGCGATGTAGAAAATTTTGTTTTGCATTGTGTTTTACCTCTATTTTTCAAGAACTCCGAGTTCCTGCAACTGTTCAATAACCTCGCAGACAGGAAGTCCTACCACGTTTGAATAAGAACCGTTTATCCGCTTAACCATAAAGGATGCTTTGCCCTGGATAGCGTAAGCTCCCGCTTTGTCATAAGGCTCGTCGGTATTGCAGTAAGCATCAATTTCGCACTTGGAAAGAGTTTTGAATTCAACATCGGTTTTTACCGAGAAAACGGATTCTTTTTCTTGATAAAAAATTGCGACTCCGGTGTAGACCTGATGCGTTTTTCCGCTCAGTTCCGAAAGAATCCGCTCAGCGTCCGCTCTGTCTTTCGGTTTGCCGATAACCTCGTTGCCGATAGCTACGACAGTATCTGCGGCGATAACCGGAATCTCCGAATAATTGGCTGAATTTATTACAGATTTCCCTTTCTGTTCTGCTAAAGATTTGACGATTTCTGAAGGTTCCAGACCAGCCTGAATAACTTCCTTACAGTTGGGTTTTATGACTTCGGGTGTTAATCCTGCGGCTGTAAGCAGTTCAAGTCTTCTGGGAGAACCCGAAGCGAGTATTATTTTCATTTTTCCTCCGAATGACCTCACTCTTGACGCGATGCGTCTTTTCCTCTCCGAGAGGGATTAGGTTTACAAAAAAACGGGCGATTATACTTAAAGAAAGGAGAAAAAACAGAATATTTGTGATTTTACAGGCTTGGTAGCATGTCTGCCATCGCTTTGATGTGCTCAGGCGTTGTCCCGCAGCAGCCGCCAACGATTTTTGGTTCGAATTTCTGAATAAGTTTTGATATTTTTTTGGTAAATTCAGCCGGAGTCGTTTTGTAGACGAATTTTCCGTCGATTTTTTCTGGAAATCCCAGATTCGGCATGAGTATGAGCGGAAACGTTGATATTTTCTTAATTATTTCAGCATCTTTTTCTGTTTCTGCAAAATCTTCGCAGTTTAGTCCGAGCGCGAACAAGTCATATTTCGAGATTTCGCGGACGATTTCTTCAAAAGGTGTCCCGGTGTGTGTTTTTCCGTTTTTTCCTGAAAGAGAAACGATGACAGAAATATTCGGATCGATCTTTTTTGTCACTGCAAGTGCTGAATTTAATTGAATAATATTCTGCATGGTTTCAAAAATGAGCAGGTCAGCACCGCCTTCAAGAAGAGCTGAAATCTGAGTGGAATATGCTTCAAAAAGAAGGGCTTCATCCTGCTGCAGCGAGCCGTTTTGGTTGAAAACCGGGCCGACTGAACCTGCGACAAATCGCGGTTTTTCAGGAGTTGAAAATTTATCCGCTGCTTTTCTGGCTAAAATTGCCGAAATTTTTGCACATTCAGAGGCCGATTTTTTTGATCCGAAACTTTCAAAAACAAGCGGATTCGAGTTGAAGGAATTTGTTTCAATCACATCACAGCCCGCTTCAAGGTATTCTTCATGCAGAGCGAGCACTATTCCTGGGTGTTTCAGCGAAAGAATATCCGGCAGAGTCACCGAATTATCCTCTGAAAGCAGGGCGGAACCCGTCGCGCCGTCAAAAAGGATAGTTTTTTTAGTGTCTGCAAAATCTGAAAATGAAATCATTTTTCGGGGAATATTTTTGAAAAGTGTTCGCGGTAGCTGCTTTTGCCGCAGAGAAGCATAGATGTGAGCGGATGGACCGATTTAACGAAGTTTTCTGCCTCTTTCGCGCTGTTTCGGATATCCCACTGGGCGTGCTCGTCGTCACGCAGCGAAATGAAGTGATAAAGCTCTCTCGCGTTTATTTTAATGAGAACTCGGCGCCTGTGTGCGTTTGAAAGAATGTAGTTTTTAGAGCAGGGGAACGCTTTAGCGAAATCGTAGTGAAAGTCGTTGATTTTATTTATCGTTTCATTGAAAAACGCCTCTTTGCCGATTGCCTTTATCGATTCGGGGAGAGTGCAGCCGAGCTTCGGATCGTAATCCTGAACAAGCTGGGTCGTCATTCTGTGACGCTTGAGTTGTGCGTAGTTTGTTGCGCTTACGATGAGTTCAAAAGTGTAGTCTATCGTCTCGAAGGCGCGGTCAACCTTTTCAAAGCTTTCTTTCGAAGCAAGTGCCTGTTTTATCAAGGTTTCTTTCGCTTCGAAGCTCATATTCTGGGCGTGGTTCAGGCAGTTTGCAAAATTCTGGTTTGAATATGCGTAAAGAAGAGCTGTAACAAGCTCTGTGTCTGCGTCTTTTGAGTATGAAACAGGCGAAAAATCGCAATTATTTACGTTGGTTGAGCCTTTTACGGCAAGAGCGGCCTGCACGAGAGCGCTTTTTTTGGCCGCCTCGTGTTTCGTCGGCTCGACATACTTGATGAGCGACGGAGCGAGCGATTTCACCTTCTCAAAAAGTTTTGCCGAAAGTTCGCGCACTTCCGCAAGATTTGAGGAATTGAACTGCCTCAGCATGTTTTCAAGCGAACGTGCGTTGACAGTCATTCCGAACTGCGATTTCGTGGCAAGCGCGACTATGTATCTCGCGTCTTCTTTTGCCTTGGTTTCAAGGTCGATGGCATCGCGTTTTGTCTTTATTTTATCTGCGTTTTTCGCGAAAAGATCCTCTTTCAAAGCTTCAAAAAGGGTGAAATATGCGTCGTTCTGCATTTTGATGACTTGCGAGAATTTTTCTGCGTAGGGAGTGTTTTTTATCTCTTCCGGCATTATGAAATCGCCGTCAAGAGTGATGTAACGCTGGCTTTTTTCGGTGAAAGAGGCAAGTCTGAACTTCTGAACTTCTTCGGTCGCAAGCCTTGAAATTCCTGTTATATCGAAGTTGAAAACGGCGTGTTCCGCAACGCTTGAGTGACCCAGACCGAAAATTATTGTTTCGTTCGATTTTCTCGATTTGGCAACTTCGGTGCGCGAGATTTTTCTTAGTTCGCCGATATCCGCCGGATCGCGTGAAATACGGGCATAAGATGCGCTCAAAGTTTCGGGCGTGACGTTGTCTTCGGTCCAGCCTGCACGGTTTTTGAGTTCTTCGATTATCGAAGAATCGATGTTGTATCCTGCCAAAGTTACGTTCATTTTTCTCTCCACCAAAAAAGTCGTTTGTCTTTACCATAATTTTTGAAGCAATAAAAAATTTTTCAGGAATTTTCTCAAAATCAGATAAAGCGGGAAGTCTCAGTCGTGTTCGATAGTATAGGTAATTACTGTGTCGTTCACTTCAAGGCATGAGCCGCCGGTAATCGGATCAAACGAGTCGGCATCGCTTTCAACAAGCCGCAGCCCTTCAATTGTTGCAGTGACTTCTATGTCATGAGTTGTAAGGTCTTCTTTCGTTCTGAATGTAATTTTGCCGCTTTGCTGGAAATATGTTTTATTTGAATCCGACCACATTTCGTAATCTTCGTAGACAAAAACGCAGATGTCGCAGTCGTTATATGCAGATTTGTAAAGATCAAATTCAGAAATGGAATACTGGGTTTCGGAATTTGCCGGCGGAATCGGGGTGCGGACATCTATGGCGAAAAGATCGTCGATTTCAGGGTCTCCTGCACCAGGCGTATAAGTCGAAGCGTAGTCGTAATAATAGTAATAGTCATATTCTGCACCGAGAGTTATTTTCGTGCAGTTTTCATAGGGGAGACATTCCGTCTGTTCAGCGTTGCAGTATTCATCCTGACTGCATCCTGTTCCGCAGGTTCCTCCGCAGCCGTCATCGCCGCAGATTTTGCCGTCGCACTGCGGATAGCAGAAAGTGTCCCAGGTGAAGTTCGGGATTTCGTAGCATTTTCCGCCGGGAACAGGAATAAAGTTGTAATGGCTGTCTTTTGCGTATTCGATAAGCCTCATGCTTCCGTGACCTTTCGAGTCGAAAGTTTCTTCGTCAACTTTTTCAAAGACGAGTTCTCCGCTCTGCTGGAAATATTGTTTTGCAGGGAAGTCATATTCCGGATCATCTTCATACAAATAAATGCATTTGTCGCAAAGACCGATGTGATCTATAAGTTCGAAAGTGCCGGCAGAGAGCGGAGTATCTTTTCTGAACAAGATTACCATGCTGTCTTCTATTGAAGTGTCGCCGAGAGCGTTGCCGGTTACGAAACTTTCATAGAAATGAGGGAATGAGGCGAATTCGTAATAGTTGTTTGTAAATTTTTCGAAGCCCTCAATAGTTTCGCATTCCCATGGAATACATGCCGACCGATCTGCGCTGCAAGCAAGGTCTCCGCAGGATCCGCATGATCCGCTGCAGCCGTTGTCTCCGCAGATTTTGCCGTTGCAGTCAGGGTGGCAGAGCCCGCTGTCAAAACTCCCGCTTTCGATTTCGTAACATTCACCGTCATCAACCGGTGTGGAAAAGCCTTTTTCCGGATCGATGGTGACTTCGACGAGTTTCACTGATATTTTTCCTTCGATTTCGCCCAAAACATCCTGGTCTGTAATTTCCAAAGTGCCGCTTTTCTGGAAAAAGATTTTAGACCAGTAACCCATGGCTCCGTATGTCTCAGGATCTTTATAAGGAACGTAATCCTGGAAAATCACTGCACATTCTGTGCATGTTGCATAGTTGTCGTTATCACCGGTACCAAGTTCGAAAGTGCCTATGTGAGCAAAATTCCGCCCGTCTCTCAGAGGAAAAGAGAGTTCAAACACATCAATGGTATCGGGATCACCTATATTTGTTTTTATGTCGGCATCAAACATGTAGGAATGACCCGGCAGACCAAAAGTTGCCCAGTCAACCGAAATACCGGTGCAGGTGCGCTTCTCTTCTTCTTCGTTTGAATCATTGTCTTCGTCAACTGTCTCCAAATCATCTGAATCGGCATCCGGAATGATATCGGAATCATCGGATGTTTTATTAGAAGAAGAGCATGAAATCAGACCGAAAATTGAAAAAACGAACAAAAGTTCAAAAATTTTCTTCATTTTTCTCTCCACCAAAAAAGACTTTTGTTTTTACTATAATTTTTGAAGCAATAAAATTTTTTGTTATAATGCCGGCGGTTTTTGTCGATATTTCGATCCGCCGCCGTCGATATTTCGAAATCTCGATATTTCGACATTTCGACAGAATTGGGCGGCGACAAAAGGAGGTTTTAATGAAAAAATTTTCCCTTTTCTTAATATTTTTTTCGTTTTTTGTTTTTGCCGATGAGTTGAACGACTCTTTTGCGGCTGCGGTTCAGGCGGGAAATGTGAAAACAGCAACGGAAGTGTTCGCAAAAGGTGCCGACATCAATTTTGTTGACGAGGACTGGCCGCTTTTTGTGACGGCTGTCACTTCTGGCGATGTCGCGATGACCGAATTTTTCATCAAAAACGGTGTCAACCTTGAGCTCAAAGGGCCTGACGGAAAAACGGCTCTTCTGCACGCTATTTCGCTGAAAAACAAAAAGATTGTCGATATGCTGCTTGCTGCCGGAGCCGAGATAAAAACGGAAGATGCAGCCGGAAAGGACACTTTGATGTATGCCGCGGAAGCAAACAACGCCGAACTGATGAACAAACTGCTTAGACTGGGCTTTGACGAAAAGAAAAAATCGAAGGCCGGAAAGACTGCTCTTGACTACGCGATCGACGCAAGAGCGCAGGAAACATACAGGATCCTGAGCAAAAAGAACACGCTTCCGATGGATTTCATAAACGCGGTGGAAAAAGGTGACGCGAAGGCTGTCAAAACCCTGATCTCGGAAGGAGCGGATGTCAAAACAAAAGATAAAAACGGCAAGGCGGCAATAGTTATCGCGGTCGAAAAAGGGTATACCGAAGTTGTGAAACTTATTCTTGAAAACGGCGCTGACCCGAACGGGCACTATTTCAAAAATCCGAAAGCAAATCTGTTCGTTATGGCGATGCACAATTCGCATTTCGATGCCGCGCTCGCTCTTTTACAGTCTGGAGCGAAGGCCGATTTCAACCACAAATTCCATGGCGGAAAAACGGCTCTTATGCTTGCGATCGAATCGGGAAAGCAGGAGCTCGCGACATATCTTATGCTTAAGCCGTTCAACCCTGACGCATGTGACGATTTCGGCAACTCCGCTCTGATGTATGCCGTAAAGCAGAACCTCTTTTCCGTTGTGAAGAAACTTCTTGAGCTCGGTGCCGATCCGACACTCAGACAGGTCGACGGAAAAACTGCGCTTGATATTGCAAAATCTCAAAATAATCAATCACTTATGCGAATTCTTTCTGAAGCTGAAAAGAAGTGGCAGTAAATTTTTGCAGGCTATGAGAGGGAAGATATGAGAGTAATAATTGTCGGAGCCAGCAAGGTCGGGTTTGCGCTTGCCAGCCATATAGTCAAAGAGGGTTACGATCTTGTGGTTATCGACCGCTCGCCAGAAAAGATCGACGCCATTACCGATGCATTCGACTGCAACGGCTATGTCGGCAACGGGTGCTGTTCGGAGCTGCTCAAAAAGTGCGGTATCGATTCGGCTTCAGTGTTTGTAGCGGTAACGAAGGATGACGAAACAAACATTCTGTGCTGCAGCGCGGCTAAAAAACTCGGGGTGAAGCGCACGATAGCGGCTGTCCGTGGGCCGGAATACGAAAAAGAGATGAGCTTTCTGACTAATGAACTCGGTGTCGATCTCCTTATCAACCCGGACAAGGCGGCGGCCAAGGTCGGGATCAAGATGCTGCGCTACGTCGAGACCGTCGAGCGTGAGATGTTCGGAAACGGAGCCGTTCATCTCTCTGCGGTAGAGATATGCGAAAACGGAATCCTCGCAGGCGTGAAGCTTCCCTCCGTTCAGAATGTGCTTGGTGCAAAGATACTGATCTGCGCTGTTGACCGCGGAGGAAAAGTGTTTACCCCGTCAGGCAAGGATGAGATCAAAATAGGCGACAAGATCGTCTTCGTCGCGGCGAAAGCTGATATGGAAAAGACGCTGAATAAGCTGCAAATTACCGAGAGAAGGCTGAAAAAGGCCGTTATAGTCGGTGCGAGCAATGTCGGTTACTATATGACGGGAATACTGATCAGGCGCGGGATCAAAGTCACGGTCATAGACAATGACGAAGGGCGCTGCCGTCAGATGCTCGAGTGTTTTCCGAAGGCGGATATCGTCAACGGCGACGGAACGGATTCGGAGCTCATGGAAAAGGAGCTGAAAGGGGCGGACGCATGTGTCGCTGCAACCAGCCGTGATGAGGAAAACCTTGTGATATCAATGTTTGCGAAGTCCTTCGGAATTGCCAGGATCGCCGCTGTAATTAAAAATATCGACTATGAAACAATGCTTAAAAAAAGCGGTATAAACCATGTCTTTTCGACGCAGGATGTAGCGCTTATCGATATAATCAAGGATGTGCGTCTGGTTGATAACGGAACTGACGAGACTTGCGGTTCGATGAAATGGCTCTATGCCCTTAATTCCGGATCGGTAGAGGCTGCGGAATTCGAGGTGGGAGCTGATTTTAAGCTGCAGGGGATACTGTTCAGGGACGAGGCTTTCAAACTGAAGCCGGGCATCCTGATCGCGGTCATCATGCGCGGCGGCAGTGTAGAAATTGCCGGCGGAAACTCGAAAATCCTGCCTGAGGATCATGTCATAGTTGTTTCGGCGGAGCACAGGATTCTGAGCCTTGCCGATATCGTCGGATAAAGATTTGCGGAAGTTTTAAGATGGAACACTTGCTGGCTGGACTCCTTTTCATACTTTTCATGATTGTCGCAATTACTGTATTCAACGAAAAGACCTTGAAAATATCAAACGATATAGCTCTTGTCCTTTTTTCATTCCTGATTGCCGGTGTCGTAAAGGGACTTGAAGCTTTCGGGTTCATTGATTTCAAAACGAGTATGGTAGGGAGAATAGCCGACTTCAATTTTCAGGAATTCCTGATGGACGGGATTCTCTGCTTCATGCTCTTTTCAGGCGCGAGCGGAGTCAACTTCAATCGCTTCGTGAAAAACATCAAGTCGATAAGCCTGCTAGCACTGCTTTCGACCGTAATTTCCTCTTTTGTCTACGGAGGAATATTCTATCTTTTTTCTTATCTTTCCGGCCTCGATTTTTCAATATGGCTCTGCATACTGCTCGGCTGCATAGTTTCGCCGACCGACCCGATCGCGGCGACGAGCATTCTCAAAAAGGCGGGGCTTTCCAAAAACGTATCGACCGTCATCGAGGGTGAGTCGCTTTTTAACGACGGAACCGGTGTCGCCGTCTTTGTGTGCGTCAAAAATATCGTCAACGATGTTTCGGACCTGAGCTTTCCTGTGCTTATGGCGAAGGAGCTTCTGGGAGCGGTTGCGATAGGACTTGCGGTTTCGTTCCTTATGTTCAGGCTTCTGCGTGCCAGCAACAATCCTATGCTGCACATTCTGATAAGCCTTCTCGATGTCGTTGCGGCATATACAATCTGTGAGGCTCTCGGCTGCTCCGGCGTTATCTCTTCAGTAGTATGCGGGATCTATTTCTCGAAAAACATGGCAAGGTACGAGGAGTGGCGCAAAGTGGTCGATCCCAAGGACTGGTATGAGGATTTCTGGCATCTGGCCGATACGCTGCTCAACAACATCCTCTTCATTCTGATAGGATGCGCAGTGCTGAACCTGCCGCACCATCCGCTGATGGCGGCACTAGTATTTGGAGCAATTCTGATAAACGTGGCGGCGCGTTTTGTAGGTGTCGGAACTTCGGCTCTTATCATCGGAAAACATAAGATACCAAACCGCTACAACACGATGGAATTTACCTCGCTCATGACCTGGAGCGCGCTCAAAGGCGGTCTTTCGCTGGCACTGGCACTCAGCACAGCCGAATTTCTTACACCCTCAAGCTACAATGTCGTTATCATAGTGACGAGCGTGACAATGTATTTTACGATTGTAGTTCAGGGACTTACCACGAAAAAGGTTTTTGCCGTTATTGAAAAGCACAAAGCAGAAAGAATAAGGCTTTGACGCGCCGTTTTCGCGCCTTCGACGTTACGTCGTTACTACGATACGGCGCGAATCGATAATTCCGGTTAATCTTTTTTCGGATAAATAACTTTTCTTGGTTTTGAGCCGTCCGCAGGAGTTACGATTCCTTCTTCTTCAAATCTGTCAACGATTCTTGCCGCGCGGTTGTAACCCAGTTTGAATTTGCGCTGAAGCATACTTGCGCTGCATTCGCCCGTATTCATGATGTAGGCGAGAATTTCGTCGTAAAGCGGTTCATCGTCATTCGAGCTTCCCGAAGAATCTCCTGATGAACCTCCGTTTTTGCCGCCGTCGCTCTGGAAACTTTCAAGAATATCTTCTGGATGGTAGTCACCGCCCGCTTCCTGTTTGATGAAGTCAATGACTGCTTCCATTTCAGGAGTGCTGACGAAAGCTCCGTGGATTCGCATAGGTATTGATGTGCCGGGTGCGATGTAAAGCATATCTCCGTTTCCGAGCAGGGCGTCAGCGCCGTTTGTGTCAAGAATGACTCTCGAATCCATTGCTGAAGCTACTTTAAAGGCTATTCTGACGGGAAGGTTACTTTTGATAAGTCCTGTAACGACATCTCTTGTCGGTTTTTGCGTTGCTATTACGAGATGGATACCGACGGCTCTTGCTTTCTGTGCAATTCTTGCGACAGCTGTTTCGACATCTTTGCCTGCAACCATCATCAAATCGGCGAACTCGTCGATTACAACCACGATGAAAGGCATTTTTTTCATGAAGCTCTCTTCAGAAGCCAGATTTTTGTTTATTTCGGTAATTTTCTGGTTGTATTCACCGATATCCTTGACTTTATTTTCAGCCAGAACCTTAAAGCGGTTGTCCATTTCCATAACTGCCCACTGAAGCGCTTTAGCCGCTTTTTTGCTGTCAACGACGACCGGAAGGAGCATGTGCGGAATTCCTTCATACATATTGAACTCGTTGCCTTTCGGGTCAATCATGATGAATTTGACTTCATCAGGTGTGAGAGTGTAGAGAAGGGAAAGGATAAAACTGTTTATACCGACTGATTTTCCGCTTCCTGTTGTTCCGGCAACAAGAACATGCGGCATTTTGTTTAAGTTCGCGGCACACGGTTTACCGGCAACGTCAAGGCCGAGAGCTATCGGCAGACCTTTGCCGGAAGCTGCTTTGAAGACAGGGCTTTCAAGAATCGATTTGAGCCTGATAGTGAGTCTTTCCTCGTTTGGAATTTCTATACCGATGTAAGGTCTTCCAGGCAGAGTTTTTACAACACGAACCTCTTTTCCGCTTACTGCTACAGTGAGATCCTGCGCCATTCCCTCGACCTGATTTACCCTTACTCCTTCGCCGAGTTCAATTTCGTAGAGTGTGACAACAGGGCCTATTGTCGCGCCGTGGACTTTGACTTTTATTTTGTGCTCAAGAAGTTTTTTTTCAATAATTTTGCCGGTTGCCTCAACTTCCTTCTCTCTTTTTTCCGATTTCTCGAGATCTTCGCCGGGAACAAGAAGCGAAAGGGAAGGCAGATGGTAGTCCTTAATTTTTCTAAGGACAGTCGTTGTCGATTTTGTCTGATTGAGTTCGCTCGTGACAACTTCTATCTGCTCATGCTGTTCTTCAGTAACTTCGGGGTTTTCTTCAATATTTTCAGTAACTTTCTCTTGCGGAACTTCTTCAGGTACTACTTCTTCGTCGTTTTCGAAATTTTCTTCAGGTTCATCTTCCGGGATTTCTTGCGGAATGTCTTCAGGTTCGGGGATTGTTTCAGGCTCCTCTTCATCTTCCGGTTCGTCAAGGTTTGATCCTGTGTCTATCGAAATGTAGTTGGAATCTGTGTTTTTTGGTTCTTCGCTTTTCTTGTTTTCAACACTTTCAAGAGGTGTATCGTCTTCTCTTTTGTCGTTCATAAACTCTTTAAGAAGTAAACCGATTTTTGCACAAAGTCTGAAGAAACTTACATGGAAAGTAAAAATCATAAAGAGTATTGCCCAGCAGATGAAAATAAGGATGAAACCTGTTCTACCGATAAATTTCTCAAAGAAGTTCTGATAAAGCGCGTGTCCTGCGTAATTAGCCTTGTTTGAAGAAAAAGTGTCCGTTATCATTGACAAAAACGGAAGGAGTATTACGAAATTCACGATATTCAGCAGGAGATGCTTCCAAAGTTTCTTTTTGAGGAAAAAAATCGCGACGAAGGCGATTATTCCAAGCGGAATGTAGAAAGAAACGATGCCGAAAAGGTTGTCGAGAACATGCGCGCAGTCGTAACCGAGCGAACCTGTGAAAAAGTTCTCCTGAATGATTTTACGTCCCGAAGCCTTCGCCGAATAGTATGAAATGAGAGAAATCAGCGTGAAAATCGTAGGAACTGCCAGAATACATGTCACGATCTCGCCGGTATAGGAATTCTTTTCGACGGATTTTGTTTCTTTTATATCTTTTGTTTTTTTCGGTTTCTGCGTTTCGGTATTCGGTTTATTTTTCTGAGACACGGTAAACTCCGATTGAAAGTGTTTTATCAAAATTTTTATATTCTTTGTCGTAAAGCGACATCAGTCTGCCTTCGTTGGAAAGGGCGGTTTTGACAGAAATTGTTCCCCAGCTGTCGTCTTCGCCGATTTTTTCAGACATTTTGAGTATCGGCTCGAAACCTTTTGCCAGAAGCGATTTTTCGATTTTTTCAAGCGTTTCTGCCGCATTGCCGCTGCGAAGAACGAAAGTGACGATTGAGGTATCATTTATTTCGGGATCACCGAAAAGTGCCTTGAAGCCCGAAATTTCGGAAATATCTGCGACAATAGCTGATTCCCTTATTGTTTCTCCCGAGAAGATGTATAGATTTTCAGGCATTTTCCCCGAAACGGAAACATTTCCGTTGCTGAAGAAAGAGTTTCTTACCGCTTCAAAATCAATGTACTGATTTTTGTTTTCCAGATCTTTTCCACCAAGGAAAGTTTTGTCTGCAAAAACAAGTTTTTTTGCAATTTTGAGCGCAAGAAGGTTTGCATAAAGTTCATCAGGATATGTTTCGAGCTGTCTTTCTGAAGAGAGAACCCAGAGAAAAAGTGATTCCGGATCAAGTGCCGGAGCTGAAAATGAAAGTTCTCCTGAAAACAGATAAAGCTCGGGAATTACTGAAGAAGCTGCAAAATTAGGAGAATAAAAAGAGCCGCTTTCAAATGGAAGCTGATGAGTAAATGCTAGCGAATATAAGTATTTTAGCGCGATTTCTTCCGAAAAGAGAAGGTTGGCTGCCCCCGAATTGAAAAGGATGGCATTTTTGCTGTTTGCAGAGTCTTCTCTCGTGATTTCGGTTCTGCTCCAGCCGCTTTTTTTAACGGAAACAGCAGACTCTCTGTCATCGCAAAGCGCGAGAAGTGCGAAATCTCCAGGCTGAGGTTTGGCAGTTTTATCGAAATCGAGCGAGTTATAGAGAAAAAGGGCGATTTTCCATCTTCCCTGAGTGTCTGCGGGAATATTCAGCGCAAATCTGTGTTCATTTTCTTTGCCGAAAGAGTGTTTTACGCTGATATTTTCCAGATATTGCGAAAGATAGATGATTTTTGCTTCAGTTCCCTTTATTTCAAGGCCTTCTTCAACAGTTTCTGCCGCCGGAAGTTTGGCCGAAAAAGGTATTTCGTCATGTAATTTTTTTATTATTTTCCCAGAATTTTTTACGCCGTAAAGCGACGAACTCTCTTTTTTGAAAAACGCTTTCAAAAGGTAGTTTGCGACTTCGTTCTGCGTATTTCCGGCTGAGTCTGCTGAAAAATCGGGTTCTTTGTCCAGAAAGTAACAGCTTTTCGACAGCGTTGAATTTTCACTTAAAACATTAGCTGAAAGGGTGCGCGAAAAAGTTTTAGAGGCTGTTTCGACATCTTTCAAAGATGCTTTAGCTGGAAGTTTTGAAAAGTAGAAGCAGAGTTCGTAAAAATCGGGCGCATCTTCTTTTCCAACTTTTTCACTTTTGTTGCAGCAGACGAAAAAAAGCGTCGTGCAAAATAAAACAAGCAATGTTCTTTTGATCAGTAGTTCCATTCTTTCTTGAATATATTCGGGTATTTATCAACCATACAGCGTTTTAGGAGAGAAATCACTTCCTCTCTGTCTTTCGCTGCCATCATGAGGGAAAGAATCTCTTCGCCTTCACGCAGATATCCGCATTTTATAATCTTTTTTATTATTGGAATCGATGCCGGATTCATACTGAGAGCATCTATTCCCATAGCAAGGAACAGAAGCGGCAGGTACGGGTCGCTCGCCATTTCGCCGCAGATGTTTACCGGCTTGTTTTTTGCCTTCGCGACAGTCACAATCTGGTTGATGACGCGGATAACTGCCGGATGATAGTAAGAAAAATAGTCTGACGAGAACTGATCTTTTCTTTCAACAGCCATGAGATACTGAATGAGATCATTCGTTCCTATACTGAAAAAATCGACTTCATCGGCTATTTTTTCGATTATGAATACTGATGCCGGAACTTCTATCATGGCTCCGATTCTGATATCTTTTAGATTTTCGGAAAGTCCCATTTCATCGGCTGTTTTGAAGAGGAGTTCGCGGAAGTCGCTGACTTCGTGAGTAGTGCTGACGAAAGGAAGAAGAATATCCAGATTGCCGAGTTTTGCCGCACGGACAAGAGCCCTTATCTGCGGGATGAATACGTCAGGACGCCCTTTGCAAAGCCTTATACCGCGCATTCCCATGAATCCTTTAGTGACTATTGCGCCGCTTTTATCCTCGCCGAAATCGAATATTCTTATCGCGGCTCTGAGCGGCAGAGCCTGGTGCAGCACCTGATAGTAAACATCGTAGTGAGTCTCTTCGGAAGGAATTTCGTTATCTTGCGCAAACATAAGTTCTGTCCTGAAGAGACCGATGAATTCACCGCCGTATTTTTTTACGAAATCGACTTCGCCAGTCTGATCAATGTTGCCGCCGACTCTCAGCCTGCGATTATCGCGAGATATCGAAGGGGAAGAAATATCTTCAAGAAAACGGGCAAAGTAGCTTTTAAATTCGTCTGCTTTGCGAAGGGCGTTGTTGATTTCGTCAAATGTCGGACGGAGAACGACGCTCCCCTTAAAGCCGTTAACGATGAGCATATCACCGTAGTCAAGCAGATGTATAAGGTCTGGAACACCCATGACGGCAGGGATTTCAAGCGAACGCAGAACCATAGTCAGATGGCTGACTCCGCCGGGGGATTCGAGAACGATTCCTTTGACATACGGGTGCTTTGAAAGAACATGAAGTTCATCTACTGTCAGATTTTTTGCGCAGACTATGAAATCTTCGTCCGGAATTCTGTCCAGAACAGAGTGGGTACCGCCCGTAAGTTCGGAAACGAGTTTATCCCTGATTACTTCCCAGTCTGCGATTTTAGCTTTAACATAATAGTCGGTTGTATTCTGATCAAGAACCGAAATCAGTTTGTCGAAAACCCCTAGAACTGCCCATTCCGCATTGATTCTGCTTTCCGCGATCATGTTTTTGACCATTTCAGAAAGGGTAGGATCGGTGAGCATCATTCTGTGTGCTTCAAGTATCGAAGCTGTTTCCGAACCGATGTTGCCTTGCGACAGAATGTTCTCCAGCTCCCGTTCCGAAGCGGTTACTGCAGAAGTGAAGCGGATGATTTCGTTGTCGATTTCTTCTTCTTTGAGATCAATATGCGGAATTTTGGAATATTTGCGGTCGATAAAGAAAAGTTTGCCTGCTCCTATGCCTCCGCAGACTTTTTCGCCCTGAAGTTCAAGTCTTTCCCGCAATTATTCTTCCCCGAATTTTCTTTCAACAAGTTCAGAAAGAGCCGCAAGACACTCTTCTTCCGATTCTCCGTTCGTTCTTATTTTTACGGTGGAGCCGAGAGGTGCCGCAAGCATAAGGATGCCCATTATGCTTTTTGCGTTGACGCGTATGCCGTCCTTTTCCATTTCGACGCCGCATTTGAATTTTTCAGCCGTTTTTACAAAAAGACTGGCAGCGCGGGCATGCATTCCGAGTTTATTTTTTATCGTAAGTTCAGCTTCTTTCATTTTGAGTCTCTTTTTTCAAGAAGTTGTTTCGCACTGGTAATATTCTGCCTTGAACTGCGGATTATGCCGTCAACCATTGTTCTGATATCGTAATCGTCGTCCCTATGTTCAAGACTGTACATAACCATTGAAAGGTTTACACCTGAAACGACATCGACATTCTCTTTTTTGGCAAGGGAAAGGGCCATGTTTGAAGGACTTCCGCCAAAAATATCGACCAGAATTATAACTTTATGACCTTTAGCAAGAAACTCGTTAATCTTGCTTTCGAGATTTGTTTTCATTTTGTCAAGTTCAGCCGCCATCGAAAATTCGATAGAAAAAAATCCTGTTCTGTCGGATACATCGATATCCATTATGCGGGAAGCGATGCTGAGCAGTGTACTTCCGAGTTCTCCGTGAGTGATAAAAACAAAAGAATACATTTAATTCCCCTTCAGTCCTTTTAATTTGTTGTCAAGTCTTTTTTCCATTTCCTGAGCCGCGAAAAATCCCATTTTTTTGAGAAGATAATCTCTGGCTATCGCCTCCATAAGCGAACTCAGATTTGAGCCGTTCCGCACCGGAATGATGTAGTAAGCCTTTTTTACGCCCAGAATTTCGTAGTAGTTTATTTTGTCACCGACTCTTTCGTAGTCGAACTTGTGAATCTCATCCCATGAAACGAGGCGGACGACGCAGTCAATCTCCTTTTCGGAATCAACCGAAGTTATGCCGAACATCTGCTGCAGATCGACGAGCCCTATGCCTCTGATTTCGATGAAGTTGCGTCCTATTTCGTTGCAGCTTCCGATAAGCCTGTTCGGCGAGAGGCGCTTTATTTCGACAAAGTCGTCGGCGATAAGTTTGTGACCGCGCATAACGAGGTCTAAACTGGTTTCGCTTTTGCCGACTCCGCTTTCACCCATAATAAGCATTCCCACGCTCAGAACATCGATAAGCTGCGCGTGAAGCGATACTGTCGGTGCAAGTGCCGTATTCAAAATGTCTCTGACATAGTCGGTGAAAACGCTCGAGATCATTGTCGTTGACATCAGCGGAACGTTGTATTTTCGGGCGATATCCTTAAAGTAATCAGCCGGCTTTTCAGGATAAGTGAAAATGACAAGTATTGGTTTTTCCTTGAGAAAAGTTTCCGACATCCGCAACTGTTCATCCATCGGAAGTGTGCGGAGATAGTCCATTTCGCTCTTTCCGAAAAGCTGAATCCTGTTTTTGTAGAGATGTGCGACAAAGCCGGCTATCGAAAGACCGACAACCTGAACTTTGCTTTCGGAAAGTTCGATTTTTTTCATTTCCTCTTCGCTCATATTTTCGAGCGAAAGGTCAAGCTGAGTATTTTTCAGCAGTTCGTAAAGAGTGTAAAAAGCGGGTCCTGGCATAGCTAAATAGTTAAGTTAGAATTGTTTAAGGAAACGCAGGTCGCCGGCATGAAAGTGGCGGATGTCGTCAATGCCGTACTTCATCATCGTAAGTCTTTCTATACCGCCGCCGAAAGCAAAACCTGAATAAATTTCAGGATCTATGCCGCAGTTCTTCAAAACCTGAGGGTGAATCATTCCGCAGCCCAAGTATTCAATCCAGCCTGTCTGTTTGCATACGCTGCAACCGTTGCCTTTGCAGATTCTGCATTTGAAATCAAGCTCGAATCCCGGTTCAACGAACGGGAAGAACGAAGGTCTGAGCCTTATTTCGACCTCTTCGCCGAAAATGCTCGAGACAATCTGTTTCAGCGTGAAAATAAGATGTGCAACAGTGATTCCCTTATCAACTACAAGACCTTCGCACTGATGGAAAGAGTGCTCGTGGCTTGCGTCAACGGCTTCGTTACGGTAAGTTTTTCCAGGGCATACGAATTTGATCGGAGGCTTCTTCGCGAGCATTCCGCGAATCTGTACAGGGGAGGTCTGGCTTCTCAGCAGTTTGCCGTTTTTAAGCCAGAAGGTATCCTGAGAATCTCTTGCCGGGTGGTCTTCCGGAATATTGAGTGCGTTGAAGTTGTAGTATTCTTCTTCCATTTCCGGGCCGTCCAAAATGTCGAATCCCATCGAAATGAAAAGGTCTTCAAGCTCTTTTCTGACGATAGAAAGCGGGTGGATCGAACCCTGGACAGGAGTTTCGGGCCAGGAAATATCGCTCCATTCGTTTGCGACTTTTGCAGCGATTTCGGCTTCCTCGATTTCCTTTGCCTTTTTCGCGATAGCTGCCTCAAATTCGCTTTTTACGTTGTTGATTATCTGGCCGACTTCCTTTCTTGTTTCAGCCTGAAGGTCTTTCATGTCCTTCATCAGGGCTGTGAATTCGCCTTTTTTGCCGAGAATGGCGACACGGAGCTGTTCCAAAGCGTCTTTTTGCTTGATTTCGCCCATCTTCGCGTTGAAACTCTCTTTCAGAGCTTCTATTTTTTCTTTCATCATGACAACCACCTATAAAATAAAAAAACAATAATTGTGCTTTGCACGGGCGGGCAGTTTACTGATAAACAAAAAATTATCAAGGGAAAAGGCAAAAAACTTTTTTGCGAAAATGCCGGAAAGCATAATTTTGTGCCGATGTTATGTCGATTTATATTGACTTTCGAATATTAAAGTGTAAAATCGCGCGTTTTTTTGAAGCACCTCCGTGCGTTTGTCCCGTGCCTGTCTCTTGTTTGAGAGTGAGCGGGATGCGGAGGGAAGATTATTAACAGGTAATTCTTGGAGGAAAAAATGCCTGAATTAAGAGAAATGCTTAAAGCCGGTGCTCATTTCGGACACCAGAAGCAGAAATGGAATCCCAAAATGGCTCCCTACATTTTCACGGAGCGCAACAACATCCACATCATCAACCTTCAGAAGACGATGGAACTCATCGAAGACGCCAAAAATTTCGTAAAACAGCTCGGAATGGCTGGCGAAATGATCTTTCTTGTCGGAACGAAAAGACAGGCTCAGGAAGTCATCAAACAGGAAGCTGAAAGAGCGGAAGTTCCCTATGTAAACTACCGTTGGCTCGGCGGAATGCTCACCAACTTCGTAACGATCAACCAGTCGGTCAAGAAGTTCCAGAAGTTTGAAGAGATCCTTACCACCGAAAAGAGAAGAATGTACAAGAAAAAAGAGCTTGCTGACATCGAGAAGAGAAAAGACAAACTCGAGAAGAACCTTGCAGGCGTTATGAAAATGGACAAAATGCCGGGCGCTATGTTCGTCGTTGACCCGATGAAAGAGCATCTTGCAGTCCACGAAGCTCAGAAACTCGGTATTCCGATAATCGCAATGATCGATACAAACGGAAATCCTGACGGAATCGACTACCTCATCCCCGCAAATGACGACGGAATGCGCTGCATTTCGCTTGTAACTTCCGACATCGTTGATGCTTATCTCGAAGGTCTTGACATCTACAAACAGAAAATCGCTACTGAGCAGAAAGACAAGAAAGAAAGACCGGCAAGAGGCGAAACAAGAAGCGTTGCAGGCAGAAAAGTCAGAGTTAAAAGAATCCAGACTGCTGAAGCCGAAGAAGAACCGGTTGAAGAAGCATCTGAAAAAGAATAGGAGGAACCCATGGAAATTACTGCAGGATTGGTTAAAGAACTCAGAGAGAAAAGCGGCGTAGGAATGATGGACTGCAAAAAAGCCCTCATGGAAGCTAACGGCGACCTTGACGCTGCTATGCAGATCCTTAAGGATAAAGGCATCGCGAAAGCGGCCAAAAAGGCTGACAGAGTGGCTTCGGAAGGAGCTGTTCTCATTTCCATCGAAGGAAACAAAGGCCTTATGCTCGAACTCAACTGCGAAACAGACTTCGCTGCGAAAAGCGACGGTTTCAAAGCTCTTTCGAAGACCATGCTCGACTACTTCGCAAAGAACGCGAAAGAAGAGAACCAGGTCGTTTCTATGGAAGAGAACTTCTACAATGCGGAAGTCGAGACCATGACGAAAGAAGCTGTTGCAGTCATCGGCGAGAACATCAAACCGAGAAGATTCGTAAAATACGAAGCAGGCGAGAATTCTTTCATCCACTCTTACGTTCACATGGGCGGAAAAATCGGCGTTATGCTTGAAATCAAAGCTTGCTGCGCTGAATGCACGACAAAACCGGAAGTTATCGAAATGGCTGACGGAATCGCTATGCAGATCGCTTCGATGCGTCCTGACTGCATCGACGTAGAATCTTTCCCGCAGGATAAACTTGCTTCTGAAAAGCACGCTTTCCTTGCACAGGTTCTCGAGATGGGAAAACCGCAGGCAGTTGCTGAAAAGATCGTTGAAGGAAAAATCCAGAAGTTCGTATCGGAAAACACTCTTCTCGAGCAGGTTTTCGTTATGAACAGCGACCTCAAGATTAAGGATTATATTAAAGAAACAGGAAAGAAAGTCGGCTGCGAACTTAAAGTTGTCCGCTTCAACCGTTTTGAACTTGGCGAAGGTATTGAAAAGAAAGTAGAAAATTTCGCGGAAGAAGTTGCAGCTCAGATGAAATAATTTTTTTATGAGCGATTTTTGTGATTCTACATTTTCGGGAGCGTCTTTTAAACAGACGCTCCTTTGTTTTTTTTTGATATTCTCTTTTTCTATTCTTTTGGCAGAAGACCTGACGGAAAATGTTCCTGACGATACAAAAGGCGCTTCTGTTTCCGATAGTGAAGCAAAAAAGGCGGATTTGCAGACAAATGATGCAGCGAATGTGCCGCCGACTGTCTACACAAAAGATGAATTTATCGATAAATTCATCGAAAAAACGGGAATCGGAGAAGGTTCAAAATATAAAATTCAGATGGCTGAAGCCGATTACGACTATGTAATTGCGCAGATGTTTCCGAAGATAAAATTGGTGACCGGAATAGGTCCGCACCCGAAATATGTCTACGAGCAGTCGGAAATACTTCCCGATTCTGACGGAGACGGTATTCCTGAATTTAAAGAAAGAAAGTGGCACAAATACTACAGCGATCTTGGTAAGTGGGGTGTCGCGATAAGAACAAGAGCGGAATTTACACTCCCGATCTATACTTTCGGAAAGGTTCTGGCTGCGAGACGTGCCGCTGAAGCTCAGATGGATGTCAGAAAGGCTGAAGCAAAAATTGCAGATCTTAAAACCAGAAAGGAAGCTGCGGCAATATACTGGTCGTGGGTCATGGCGCAAAGTTATCTTGATGTTATCGAGCCCGGCATGAAGCAGATTGACAAAGCGGAGGAAAAACTCCGCGACATGCTTTACGAGGAAAAAGAAGGTGTTTCTCAGAAGGATTTAAATAAACTGCTGATAGAAAAAGAGAAAATCCAGTATTTGTACGACAGGCTGCTCCTTCAGATTGATACCTTGAAATCATTTATTACTGAAGTTCTCGGTGACAACTGGGCTTTTGCCGACAAGGAGATGGTCAAGCAGGATTTTTCCAAAGAAGAGCCGGAGCTTGTCAAGTCGATGAAGGAGAACAGCCCTTATGCGGCATACTTGCAGAAAGGGCTTGATATTTATGAAAAACTTTACAAGTTTGAAATCCGTAAAACTCTTCCGAATTTTGGAATGACCGGATCTTATTCATTCAGATACACAAGTTCCGTTGATGAAAAATACTATCCGGAAGCAAACAGTCCTTACAACGGATATGACGGCGAGATAGGAATAGGTCTGAGTTTCGAACTGAATATCCTTGAACAGGTAAGAAAGATTCAGAAAGCCAAGGCCGAATGGAACTATATGAAGACAAAAGCGTTTTTTGTCGAGCAGAATGTTTCTTTGCAGATAAAGCGCAAATACAACGATCTCAAAGCTCTGGATTCCCATATTTCGCACCTTAAATCGATACGCAAAACAACAAAAGGAATGATGACAACTGAATATGCCAACTATGAGTCAGGGTTGACTAGCGATACAAAAGATCTGATTGATGCTGTCAAGTTGTTCTTTGAAAATGAGCAGGAATATATAAAAGCGATTTACGACTACAATATGAAAATTGAAGATATCATTGAGTTTACAGGGGCAAAGTAGATGAAGAAAAGTTTGGTAATCATTATTATTTGCTGGTATTTCGGTGTTTTTGCGCAGGCCTCCGCAACCGAAGGAAGCAACCCTGCGGCCGAAAATTCAGGGCTTGACGTTGCAGTTGCCATGAAGCTGCTTGAAACTAAAGAACAGGCTTTTGAGAGGCTTGCAAATACAAATCCTAAAAAGGGAACGCCCAAGTATGTCGCGAAAGATAAGGAAATTAAGGAAATTGTTGAAGAACTTATAGATTATCGCTTTATGTCCGAGTATATAATGGGCAAGAAATGGAACGAAACCTCTGAAGCCAAAAAAGAAGAATTGTTTAATAAAATCAAAGAGTTGTTTACTGATGTCTATCTTGACAAACTCTTTTACAACAAAAGTTACGAAAAGAAATATTTAGAGAAGGGAACTGAGAAAAAATATCTGAAAGGGGTTCCTGAAAGTATTTATATAACATCTGAAATTCAGGGTATTTTTAAAGGCAAAACAGTAGGTTACGAGCTGATTTACCATATCAGGAAGATTGACGGAAAATATAAAATTTTCGATGTCGAGCTTGATACTGTAAGTCTTGCGAGAAATTACCGCGAACAGTTTGAAAAGAATCTGAAAGAAAAAACAGTTGACGAACTTATCGCCAATATCGACAAAAAAATAAAATCCTCAAAAGAAAAACAGGATAAAAAAGAAACTAAACCTGCTGCCAAGTAGCTTAAATGACTGAAAAAATTCTTCTTCATGCCTGCTGCGCGCCATGCACGACAGCGACTTTGGAAAAAATTCTTGCTGATAATCCTGATTCGGATGTCTCTGTTTTTTACTACAATCCCAACATTTCTCCGGCTGAAGAAGAGGAAAAACGCTGGTCGGAACTTATCAGATACATCGATACGCGTTACGGAAACACGGTCAAAGTTCTGCGCGGAAAATACGACTACGACTTCTGGAATTCAATGATCGAACCTGTTTCTTTGAGCGGCGAAGGCGGTTTCAGGTGCAGAATCTGCTATTATCTAAGACTTCTCGAAAGTTTTAAAAAGGCGGCGGAACTCGGCTGCGACGCGGTAAGTACGACTTTAGCCATAAGTCCTTACAAAAATTTCGAGTGGCTTAACGAAATAGGAAAACTGCTTTCTGAGAAATTCGGAATAAAATGGTTCCTTGAAAGGTGGGATTACAAGCGTTCCATCGAGCTTTCGAAAGAGTACGGCCTTTACCGGCAGAAATACTGCGGATGCGATTACAGCAAGAAAAAGTGAGGTGAAAAATGGGAGAAAAACTTCTTGAAAAAGTCCTTTTTTACGAAAAACAGCGTCTCACTCAGTGGTGGCTGTATATGATTGTTATTTTAGTGCAGCTTGTTCCTGTTTTCCTCATTATAACAGATTCTGCCCGCGTTGAATTTTTTATGAATCATCCGGATTTTCTTGCATCCAAAGCAATCATGTGGGGACTTGCTTTAATTATTTCGCTTGCTTTGATTTTTTCAATAAAATTAGAGACTAAGATAACAGAACAGGGTGTTTATGTCAGGCTTTTTCCGTTAGGATTTTCCTTCAAATTCTATCCGTTCAGCAACATGCTTGCATACTATGTCAGACAGTATCATCCTGTGCGCGAGTACGGCGGCTGGGGACTCAAAGGAAGATACAACAACAGATCCCTCAGCATCCGCGGCGACAGAGGTCTTCAACTGGAGTTCCCGAACGGAAACAAACTTCTTATTGGAACTCAGAAACCTCAGGAAATAATTGAGATTTTAAAATCACTTCAGAAATAAGCCATGAAAAAATTTACTTTATTTTCTTTAATTTTGCTGGTTTTCTTTTCTCTTTTTGCTGAGAAGGAAACTGTCACGATCTGGCATTCCTACCGAGGCGACGAGCAGAAAGCTCTTGAAGAATTGCGCAACAAATTCAATGAGTTGCAGTCTGATTACAAAGTAGATCTGCTTAATGTTCCGTACGACGCTTTTGCCAACAAGCTGACAAGTGCGATTCCCCGAGGAAACGGCCCCGATGCATTCATTTTTGCTCACGAAAGAGTGGGTGACTGGGCTGAAAGCGGAATAATTTCAGATCTTTCCGATGTTTTGAGCGGCAATGTTTCAAATTCTCTGATTCCTTCGACTCTTGACGCACTGAAATACAACGGAAAATACTGGGGATTTCCTCTTTCGTTCAAAAGCGCAGTCCTTTTCTACCGTACCGATAAAGTCGAAAAAGTGCCTGAAACTACTGACGAATTATTGAAAGCGGCACAGAGTTTTACAGACGCGAAAAACGGAAAATACGGTCTTGCTTTTGAAGCGACTTCGGCATATTTCGCGGCTTCTTTCATCTACGGTTTCGGTGGAAAATTCTGCTTTGAAAACGGCGCCGAAAGGGAAGACGGCATGGCCTGCCTTGACGATAAAGGAAATGTTAAAGCGCTTGAATTTATTGATAATTTAGTAAACAAATCGAAAGTTACGCCGCAGGAAGCGACTTCTGCGCTTGTTACGCAGCTTTTCAATGAAGGAAACTCCGCTTTTGTAATCAACGGGCCGTGGTTTTTAGGCGAAATCGATAAAAATGTCCCGTATTCTGTCGCGGTTCTGCCGAAAGTGAGCGAAAGCGGCGAAGTTATGAAACCTTTCCTCACGGTCGAGGCTTACCTCGTTTCAAACCACGAAACGACAAACAAAAAAGGTGCTGCTGAGTTCGGAAAATTCCTTGTTTCGCACGATGCCGCCAAAGTCCGTGCGATATCGGGAAGACAGTCTGTCGCAACCGCTTCGGTTTATGAAGATGAAGAAGTCGCAACTGACGAGATCCTCAATGTTTTCAAAAAACAGGCCGAAGTTTCAGTTCCCATGAGCAACAACCCGAAAATGAGAATGGTCTGGGAGCCGCTTGCCGGTGCTTTGAGAAAGGTTCTCCGTGGTGCAGACACTCCTGAAAACGCATTGGAAAGCGCGCAGCAGCAGTTCAAGATCTTCTCGAAACCGCTTCCGAAAGCGCAGAGTCCAGTCGTTTTTGTAATAATTCTTGTCATCGCGGCTTTAGCAGGGTTTGTTTTCACAGTCAGACAAATAAAAAAGTACAAATTTTTCGAAAAACTCATGTCGTCGCCGACACCTTACCTCTATCTTTTTCCGGCGATGTTCTCGATGCTCGTCCTCGTTTTTGTTCCGTTTGCAGTCGGGACGGCGGTCGCGTTTTTCGCTCACAAAAGCGGCGAATACCAGTTTGTAGGTTTCACGAACTTCATTTCGATCCTCCTTTCGAAAGATTTCCCGATAACAGATTCGCTTTCGTTCTATTTCACGCTTCTCGTCACGATTCTGTGGACGGCAGTGAACGTTTTCCTGCATGTTTCGATAGGTCTTGCGCTCGCTCTCATGCTGCGTGAGCCGTGGCTCAAGCTCAAAGGCGTTTACAGAATGCTTCTCATAATCCCGTGGGCGGTTCCCAACTACATCACGGCACTTATCTGGAAAGGAATGTTCAACAGGCAGTTCGGCGCGATAAACGGAATCTTGCAGGCGATAGGGCTTGAACCCGTCAGCTGGTTCAGCGGCTTCTGGACTTCGTTTGCGGCAAATGTTACGACAAATACGTGGCTCGGTTTCCCGTTCATGATGGTCACCGCTCTCGGCGCGTTGCAGGCGATCCCGCACGATCTTGAGGATGCAGCAAGCGTTGACGGAGCCAACGGATTCCAGCGTTTCAGACACGTTATCCTGCCGCTTTTGAAACCCGCGCTTCTTCCGGCCGTAATTTTGGGCAGCGTCTGGACATTCAACATGTTCAACATCATTTACCTCGTTTCGGGCGGCGAACCCGACGGCGCGACCGAAATCCTCATAAGCGAAGCCTACAAATGGGCGTTCCAGCGTCAGGAACGCTACGGCTACGCAGCGGCTTATTCAACCTTGATTTTCATAGTTCTTCTGCTTTATTCCAAAGCAACCGAAAAAGTCGGAAAGGAAAATTAGTCTGCGGTCTCACTTAATTAAGGTTTTAATCTTAATTCTTTGTTCAAAAACAGCGACTTTAATGTTGAACGATAATCCGAAATTCCTTTGATTTCGGTAATTGTCGTGATTTTTCGTCCGGCATCTTTGCTGCTTGCGCCGCAGTGATAGAGTTTTTCGTTTTCTGTTCCGAAATCAATGGCGATATATCTGTCGTGAACTCTGCCAGAAGATGTGATAAATTTGATTTTTGTGTCGGGGTATTCTGCCAAAAAATCGTTAAATCCAGTGAGTTTAAGCGGCATATTTCCTTTGTTGTCGCTGATAATCGTGATCTGAACGCCTTTTTTCGCATGGGCAAGATGATGCAGGGTTTTCAATCCAAGATAGTCGTCAATCACGATGATATTTTGAGCCGCATTCGCATAAATTTTCTGATAGGCGAGGTCTGCCTTGAAAGGTTCACCGTCAAGAATCAGAATTTCGTCGTTCTCAATACCGTTATCAAAAAGTTTAATAAAATCTGACAGTTCGTCTTTTGTGACCATGCTTCCCTTAATTGTTGCAATATCTTTTGTGTTCTGCGAGGTCTGGATAGCAATCCTGGCAACATCTTTATAGCCGATAAGATTTTCCGATTCGATTATATAATCCTTCATTGTTTTAAAAAGACGCACTAAAACTTTGCTCTGCTTGGTTGCCAGCTCACCGCGCAAAACAGTCATAAGCATATAAACGCCTTGCTCTGTGAAAGCATAAGGAAAATACTGCCGACCTCCTCTGGTCTCAATTTTTGAGGTCAAAAATTTTGACCTCAAAAACGAGAACTCGTTTTCATTCAGCTGAAACATAAAATCACTATCAAATTTCTCAATATTATTCTTTACTTGCTGATTGAATGCCTTGACTGAATAGCCGTAAATTTCAGCCAAATCGAAGTCGAGCATCACCTGCTGACCTCGGATCGTGTAGATTTTCGACCGCAAATCATTTTCATCGTGAATTATTATTCCATTTTCCATATCAAAAGACCAGAAACAAGTTTTTAACATAACAAGTATATTGTGATTCAAATTTTTATCAATAAAATTTAATTATACTACTATTGTTGTTGCAATGATATTTGAAATAATTATTTGTGGATTTGTGTAGCCGTCACCTGATACGGCTTATCATGCCTCTCACTCAGGGAGAGGTGGCACAAAGTGCCGGAGAGGGAAACAGTTGCCATTTCACCATCTCAAAATGGAAATGTATCGGGCAAATTCGTGTTGAATAGATTTATGTGTCGAGAACGAGGATATTGATCTCTCGTATTTCCCTTATTTATGCTGAATTTATTTATAGTGACGAATTAACCTTTGGACTGATAATAATCGTTTTTTTGCGTGTCGAAGACGGGTGACAATCTTCCTTTGGTTGTGGTGGAACACCATATGGACACACACAATCATCAAAAGAATCGTTCACATGTGTATACTGTGGACATTTTTCGATTTGATCCATGATATTTTTGCCTTTCAAGTCGTCCCCCCCCGGGCAATAATAATTGCCATTTCTTAGGTAATCAACAAAACTTATTGTGCCATTAACGCACGGGACGCAATGATAATCGGGGTCACCACCTGTATCAACATAATATGACGCATAGTCATCCCAAAAATATCCTGGTTTGCAACCTCTGCAGATGCTGCAATCTGAATTGCATAAAACACTATCATAGTGGGCAGTATACTCAGCGCATGTGAAATTACATGCGCTTCCGGAGTGGCCTTCATTGCATTTGAATCGGCACTCAGTTGCACTTGGTTCATCAAAGAAAGAAAATGCAGACTTTTTTGAAGGAGCCCATGACAAAGATCCCCACGAGTACTCTGTCATCCACGAATTGCCTGTTGACGTTAGAGGAGAACCCCAAGTCCAAGTCTGATTTATTTCTGAAACACTGTTCCACTGCGCATTTTCAGGAAGCCCTATGCAGTTTGTATGGCGTGATGTTATTTCCTTTATGAGACAACGGACATCGAAACTTTCGTCGACATTTTTAGATGCTGGTATTTTACCAGTATAAAAATCAACACCATAACCTTTTTCAGAAGACCAAAAGAAAGCTATGTCACCAAATTTGCTGCAGTGATCGCCGAGTTCGCAGTAAGTTCCAGAGCGAAGAAGAGTTTGTAAGGCTGCAAGAGTCGGAAACTGCCAGTCATTGAAACCGCCTTCATTCAGGTTGCTGCAATATTCTACCGCGTCAACCCAGCGCAGTCTTTCAGGTGATTTACCGGACCAGATCAGATAAGCTTTTTCCGAATCAGCATCTAATACTTCTGAGTCTATGCACGGAGTTGCACTTGTCGGGCTGCATTCGGGAAGATTTGCAGGATTGTCATTTGCAGTGTCAGAGTTATCAGAATCCGGTGCTGAATCACCGCTATCATTGGCAGTGTCGGTGTTGTCTGATTGAGTATCACCATTGTCATGACTTGAATCACCGTTGTCTGAATCACTGTCAGGTTTTTCCGTACTGCCAGAATCGGTTTTGTCGGAATCATTGATCGGATTTTCAGGATCTTCAATGCAGACATTGTTGACAGTGTCGCAGAGAAACCCTTCGTCACAGGTTTTGTTCGGATAGCACTCCTGACCGAGTTTGCCAAAGTTTGACACGGCATTGTTATCGTTTTTCGAGCTGCCGCAGGAAATCAATAACGCTGTGCATAAAAGCGCGAAAACAAGCAAAATTTTTTTCATACTAAAGCTCCAAAACAAAAAAGTTGTTAAAATTATTAAATTTTTTGCAGAAAAAACTTGACTGGAATTATAGTTGGGACACGCTTTTTTAATAATTAGTTGCGTTGCGTTGCGTTGCGTTGCGTTGCGTTGCGTTGCGTTGCGTTGCGTTGCGTTGCCGTCATTTTGCCTCAAAATCACAAAAACCGGAAAAGTTTAGGGAAATCGGCTCGAAAGGCAAGTTTTTGCGGCTTGACATCAGAGCCAAAATCCATAAAGTCGGAATGTATTTTTGTGATGAGGAAAACGGAGAAACAGATGAAGAGGATTGTAGAAATTATTATGTCAGCATTTTTAACTTTTATTCTCGCAGCCTGCACGGGAACGGCATCAAACCAGGCCGAGAAAAACGAACAAAAGGGTGAGCAAAATTCTGTGCCGGCGGCTGAAACGGATGAAACCAAGCCGTCAGAAGGCGCGAAGGCGAAACTTCTTTACATGGGGCACGCAAGTTTGCGCATCACAACGGCTGAAGGGAAGGTGATCTACATCGATCCTTTCGTAGGAGAAGGCTACGAGCCTGCGGCAGACCTTATCCTTGTCACTCACGCCCACTTTGACCACAATGCTCTCGACAAGATCAAAAACCGCAAAGACGACTGCCGGACGATCACTTGGAAAGAGGCTCTCGCTGACGGAAAGCACCAGAGTTTCGACCTCGGTTATGTCAAGATCGAGGCGGTCGAAGCAGGATACAACAAAAATCACGACGTAAAAGAGTGTGTCGGCTACATCCTGACGCTTTCAGACGGCGTAAAAGTCTATGTTTCGGGCGATACGAGCAAAACTCAGCAGATGCCCGCTCTTGCTGAAAAGAAGCTTGATTACGCTTTCTACTGCTGCGACGGCGTTTACAACATGGATCTTCCCGAAGCGGCTGAGTGCGCGAAACTTGTCGGTGCCAAGCACGATATCCCGTATCATGTGATCGCGGCTAAAGACGGCAAGTATTTCGACCGTGAGAGAGCAGAGCAGTTTGATTCACCGAACCGCCTTGTGATCGGAGAAGGCGAGGAAATTGAACTGGTTAAGTAAGTCCTTGATTTATAATCCGGCGGTTTTGAACCTCACCCCTGGCCCCTCTCCAGTGTGGCGAGGGGAAACAAGAGTAGGATGCGATGGTACATTTAGTCAGAAATCAAAATATAAAACGTGATAAACTTGAGCTCGCAAAGCAGTTCAGAAAGGAGGCGACCCTAAGCGAAAATATAGTCTGGCAACTGATAAGAAACAGAAAAATCCACAATCTTAAATGGCGGAGACAGCAGATAATTGAAGGTTTTGTCGCTGACTTTTACTGTTCGGATTTAAATGTCGTTCTGGAAATCGACGGTGAAGTTCACGACAACGACAGCGCACGCGAATATGACCAGTTAAGAACAGAAATCTTCGAGTCTTTGGGAATAACAACCTACAGATTGAAAAACGAGGATTGTGACGAAGAACACATAACAAAATTAATCACCGACATTATAAATAGTCTCCCTCTCCACACTGGAGAGGGCTGGGGTGAGGTCAGTCTCCCTCTCCACACTGGAGAGGGCCGGGGTGAGGTCGGTTTTCCTCTCCACACTGGAGAGGGCCGGGGTGAGGTCAGTCTCCCTCTCCACACTGGAGAGGGCCGGGGTGAGGTCGGTTTTCCTCTCCACACTGGAGAGGGCCGGAGTGAGGTCCGAGGGTCATGAATATCAAAATCACAAACTGCACAGAGAACAATCTCAAAAACATA
>Ga0310696_10000751_pt1 | contig 48403 bp, 44 predicted proteins | sample AusTroGonzalo_MG_4_FD_203885 | JGI IMG/M metagenome (GOLD analysis project Ga0310696, IMG submission 203885) | Bovine rumen microbial communities from tropical cattle in Woodstock, Queensland, Australia - Gonzalo_02 (v2) (version 2) | ecosystem: Host-associated > Mammals > Digestive system >...
TTGAAGCGATTTTAGATAACGCACAGGAATTAGTGGCCTTTCATACGCACTTGCAATTAACGGCCCGTAAAAGCCCGTTATCGGCACAGGATAAAACCGCCGTAATCACCGAACTTGCCCAAACGATAGCCAAACAACCCGACGCTATCGTGCGCCGCGAGTGGATAAAATACGTGGCCGAACATACCGGCGTTGCGGAAGAACTTGTTTTACAACGGGTAAAACAAATTCTGCGCCCTAATGCGTATGCGCAAACGGGTAAAGGTGAGCCCGCTCTGCAAACCGCCACGGGTAATACCGCGCAAGATGATTTATTCGCGTGGCTCTTAAAAAGCCCGCAACACATGGTCTTATGCGTAGACTTGACGGAGCAAGATTTTTCTGATGAGCAAGCGTGGCAATTATTCCGTGCGCTTGTGCGCGCGCACCAACTCAATCCGGCCGCAACCGATTTGGCCCAGCAGGTCCGGCCGCTTGTAAATGAGGCGCTCCAAAAACAACTTATCCGCTATACACTTGTAAGTGTGCCGGATAATTTTGACGCCGAGCGCGATATCGGGGCGTGTGTAGCGAAATTAACCCAAACGGGTTTGCATAAACAAATCGCGCGTTTGCGCGGGGAAATGAAAAAATACCCTGCCGGACAAGTACCGGCGGAAGTATTAAAAAAATACGCAGATTTGCAACAAAAATTAAAAAAATGTCGCAGTTGAGGAAAATATGGCAGGAAATAAAACCTTAAAAGACTTAGTGGAAGAAGGAAAAGAAAGCGGTTTTCTGACGTTGGAAGATTTGAATAAATCGCTCAATGCCTCAGAAATGACCGCGGAAGATGCCGACGGCGTAATGGATACGTTAGACGATTTAGGTATCCAAGTAGTGGACCAAAAAAAGACCAAGAACGAACCCGCGGAAGATTTATCCGCGAGTGCGAGCGGATTGGATATATCCAACTCTATCCGGATGTATTTGTCCGAAATGGGAAAGGTTCCGCTCCTATCGCGCGACGAAGAAATTACCTTGGCCCGCAACGTGCGCGAACGCGAAAAAGAACTGCGCAAATTAGTGTTGGAATCCCCCATTACCATGCGTGAAATTTGCAACTGGGAAGAATTGGTTGATCAGGAAGAAATGACCACCAAGGAACTGATGCCCCGCGGCAAACGCACGACCAACGAACTCAAAAATATGCGCCGTAAACTCAAAGAAGCGGCACAATTTATCGGCAAACGCGAAAAAGAAATTACCAAACTGATGTTAGAGTTACGTAATGAAAAACTTCCCGAAGCCAAACGCAACCGCTATATAGAACAATTGGAAGCCAAACAAAAAGAAGTAGTGGCGCGCATTACCAAACTCAACTTAAACCAAAACAAAATCAAACGCTTAACCAATAAAATTAAAAACTTAGCCGACCGCTTGCGCGAAACGTCTAACGACATTAAGCGTTTTGATGAATATTTCGGCCCGTATGCGCAAGTCAAAAAACTGGTAACTGCGTTCAAAAATAAAAAAATCAGCGAAAAAGAATTCAAAAAGAAAACAAAATTCACTCTGGAAGAACTAGAACGGGCTTTAACTAATATAGAAAACACCCGTCGCCGCCATACTCAACTGGTGGAAATGTTGCCTATGAGCGAAAAAGAATTTTTATCGTTCAATGACCGCATTGTTTTCTATGAGGAAATGATTTTACAAGACAAATTAAAACTTATCAAGGCTAACTTACGCTTGGTGGTTTCTATTGCCAAAAAGCATGTTAACAGCAACTTGGAACTTTCGGATCTTATCCAAGAAGGTGGCCTTGGCCTTATGAAAGCGGTAGAAAAATTTGAATACAAACGCGGGTTCAAATTCTCTACCTATGCCACGTGGTGGATACGCCAAAGTATTAACCGCGCAATTGCTGACCAAGCCAACACAATCCGTATTCCGGTACACATGAAGGAATTAGTTTCCAAACTGACCAAAGTAACGAATAATTTCCGTCAGGCGCACGGGTGCGAACCGACGTTGGAAGATTACTCTAAAGCCTTACATCTGAGCGTAGAAAAAGTGAAAAGTATTCTTAAAATTATGCAGGACCCGATTTCACTTTCCACCCCGCTGGGCGAAGATGAAGATTCCAACTTGGAAGACTTTATTGAAGATAAGACCGGTCCGAACCCCACTACCGCGGCGGTGGACTTTTTGCGCAAACAGGAAGTGGCCGACGTACTCGCCACCCTATCCGAACGCGAAGCCAAAATCATCAGTTTACGTTTCGGCATTGATTCGGGATATCCGCGTACCTTGGAAGAAGTGGGCAAAATGTTCAACGTAACGCGCGAACGCGTGCGCCAAATAGAGGCTAAAGCCATACGCAAGTTACGCCACCCGAGCCGTTCCAAACTCTTGGAAGACTATAAAGATTAGCCGTATTTATCTTTTGAAAACCGAAACTCCCCGCGTAAACGGGGAGTTTTTATAATGGGGTTATGTTTAAGCGCGAAATGTCGTTAAAAACAAGCGCGACATTGTGATTAGTAGGCTGATTTTCTAAAATCGCTCTATATTGCGCGGACTAGTTGCTCGCATAGGCGTACCTTAATGGTACGTCAAGGGCAAGATACGCACAAGATAGCAGATTTTAGGAAATAGTTGCCCCAAAAAGACACAAGACTAAAAATAAGCATTTTTAGTCTTGTGCGTAAAATCGTAAACAGCGCGAAACGTCGTTAAAAATTTATAAATTCTTTTGATATATTCTATATCTTTTGGAATAATGACACCCGCACTCCTCTATGCCTCTTATCATCCCTGCATTATCTTCCAACACCCACGACAGTTCCGCCTCATCCCATACAGCCACGCCGTAATCCACAATATGCTTAATCAAAATCAGGTCAATGCCGCGCTTGCGGTATTCGGGAATAACCCCCAACATCAGTAACCGCGCGTCTTTGATTTTGCGCCACGCGAGTAATGCTTTTAGCACCCTCCAAGGGTTTTTCAAACTGCCGCGCAAAATTTTAAGCACATGGTTCATATTGGGGATACAAATATAAAACCCCGCCGGTACGCCGTCTTCTTCCAATACGCACGTACCTTCCAAGCGCACAATAGGTTTTAATTCGCGCACAATGTCGGCCATTTCCTGTTTTTCCAAAGGAACAAAACCCCAATTTTCCGCCCATGCTTTATTATAAATGGTGCGGATAATTTCGGCTTCGCGCTCAATGTTACTCAAATCAAGACGCCGCAAACGGATATTCCCGCGTTTGGCGCAACGCTCGCATACTTTCAAAAAGCGCTCCGAGAATTTATCTTCTTTGGTGCGGTGAAACGCGAGTAAATCTTTTACCTTTTCAAAACCGTTTTGTTCAATTAAATCTGCGTAATACGGGAGATTATAGGGCATCATAATAGCGGGCATACTATCAAATCCGTCCACCAACAACCCGTACATGTGATTGCTTGACGGGCTCGCCGGACCGCGCACCGCATTAACCCCCTGTGCGCGCAACCATTTTTCCGCCTGCGTAAAAAGCGCACGCGCTACTTCCCCGTTATTTATAACATCAAAAAAACCGAAAAAACCGATATTTTCGTTATGATACGTGTTGTGCTTGCGATTCACCAACGCGCAAATGCGACCGAGCGGTTTTCGGTACTCGTCAAATGCCATAAAAAGCGCGCGCGTGCCGTGCGTCCAAAACGCGTTATCCGCACGCAAAAGAGCGCGGGTGTCCGCCTTTAACTCCCCCACCCAATAAGGGTCCTCTTTATATAAGGTAAACGGGAAATCAATAAACGCGTCCAATTCGTTTTCCGCTATTTCGCGCACTTTTATTTGCATAAATATACTCCGATAAAAAATCCCGCCTGTTTCGGCGGGATAAATTCAACTTATTTTATAAGCCCGATGGCTTTGCCCGCCTTATCAAATGCGTCCACGATTTTTGCTACATGTTCGTCGGTATGCGTGGCCATTAACGTCAGGCGCATCAGCGAGTGACCGGGCGGCACCGCGGGGCTGATTACGGGGTTGGCGAAAATGCCCATTTCGTGCAACGCGCGCCACATCTTAAAGCAATCTTCGTTCGTGCCGATATGAACGGGCAAAATAGGTGTCGTGCTGGTGCCCAAATCGTAGCCTAAATCTTCCAAACCTTTTTTGAGTTTGGCGGTTAAACGAAATAAATTATCGCGCCGCGACGTATCGTTTTCAATCAGTTCCAAGGCTTTGGTAATGGAAACGATACAGGAAGGCGGCATAGAGGCGGAAAATATCTGGCTGCGCGCGTTGTGGCGCATATAGTGGATAATGTCTTCATCCCCCACTACAAACCCGCCGACGGTGGCAAACGTTTTGGAGCACGTGCCCACAATTAAATCTACTTCGCCGTTTTCCAAACCGAAATATTCGCACGTGCCGCGCCCCGTCTTGCCGATAATACCCGTAGCATGGGCATCATCTACCATAATGCGCGCGCCGTATTTTTTGCCGATTTTAACCACTTCGGGCAGCGGGCAGATGTCCCCTTCCATACTAAATACGCCGTCCACGATAATGAGTTTTCCGGCATCTGCGGGAATTTTGGAGATTACCCGCTCTAAATCGGCCATATCGTTATGCTTAAAGCGTACCATTTCCCCGCCGGAAAGACGTACGCCGTCCAAAATGCTGGCATGATCTAATTTATCCACGATGGCATAATCGCCTTTTTTGAGTAAGCAAGACACCACGCCCAAATTCATCTGGTAACCGGTCGCAAACAACAAGCCGGCCTGTTTATTCTTAAACTGCGCAAGTTTTTTCTCTAAATTATCGGCTAATTTTGTATTGCCGTTAAGTAAACGGCTCCCCGCGACACCGGTACCGTATTTTTGGACGGCTTCCTGTGCGGCTTTTTTCATTTCGGGGTCATTGGCAAGGCCCAAATAGTTATTGGAACCTGCCATAATGTATTTTTTCCCTTCTAACATCACTTCCGGCCCTTGCGCCGATTCAATGGGTTGAAAGTAGCCGTAAATACCCATGCGCATGGCAATTTTGGCATCTTTATAATTTCTGCACTTCTCAAAAATATCAGACATATTCTTCCTCGTGGATTACTGCTTTGCTTTCTTAATAATATTGGTGGTAGAGCGTCCTTTAAGTAACGCAAAACGCACTACACGACCCGCAAATTCACTGCCGACAATTTCACTTTTTTTATAATCGCCGCCCTTAACTAAGACGTCGGGGCGGACGGCTTTTACCAAATTGTACGGCGTATCTTCCTCAAACACGCACACCGCGCTCACGCTTTCCAGTGCGGCCAACACTAACGCGCGGTCCGCCTGCGTGTTAATCGGGCGCGCGGGGCCTTTTAAGCGCTTAACCGACGCGTCGCTGTTTAAGCCGACAATCAGCACGTCGCCTTTACTGCGGGAAAATTCCAACACGCTCACGTGTCCGGCGTGCAAAATGTCAAAACACCCGTTGGTAAAAACGATTTTTTTACCCGATTTTCGCCACTCGCTTACCCGCTTTTGCAGCGTGCGCAACCCGACAATTTTACTTTTTGCTTTCATCTTTTTCCACCTGCATCATACGTTCAATTAAGCCCGTGTCGGTATTGCCCGCTATAAAGTCCGGGTTGGCAATAATTTTTTGGTGGAAAGGGATAGTTGTTTTTATGCCTTCCACCACAAATTCGTTTAAGCACCGCGCACTGCGCGCGAGTAATTTTTCACGCGTCGGGGCGGTTAAAATCAGTTTGGCAATTAAACTGTCGTAATAGGTGGGAATGGTGTAGCCGCTATACATATGGCTGTCCACCCGTACCCCGTGCCCGCCGCTGGGTATCCACTGCGTAAGCGTTCCCGCGCACGGCATAAAATTGTTAGCGCTGTCCTCGGCGTTAATGCGGTGCTCTATGGCGTGGCAACGCACGCGCCCCGCATAATCTTGCGTAACGGATAATTTTTCCCCTTGTGCGATTTGGATTTGCAATTTAACCAAATCAATCCCGCATACTTCTTCGGTTACGGGGTGTTCCACTTGCAAGCGGGTATTTACTTCCATAAAATAAAATTCTTTGTTCGGAGCCATTAAAAACTCGGCCGTACCTACCCCGCGGTAGTGCGCGGCTTTGACGATTTTAACGGCGGCCTGTTGCAATTTTTGGCGCAATTTTTCGTCCACAAACGGGGACGGAGATTCTTCCACTAACTTTTGGTGGCGGCGCTGCATACTGCAATCGCGCTCGGCAAACGCCACGGCGTTGCCGTAGTTATCCGCAGCCACTTGCACTTCAATATGGCGCGGATTCAAAATGAGTTTTTCAAAATAAACGCGGTCGTCGCCGAAATTGGCGCGGGCTTCGCCTTGGGCGGTTTTAAGCATACGCTCTAAATCTTCGGGCCTAAAGCAGGCGCGCATCCCTTTTCCGCCGCCGCCGAGCGCGGCTTTAATCATAATAGGGAAACCGATTTTTTGCGCTACTTTTTGATAATCTTTGCCCACAATGCCATTGGAACCGGGGGTAATCGCCACACCCGCTTTAAGGGCTATTTCGCGCGCCGTGGATTTGACGCCCAACATTTTAATCGCGTCGGCAGACGGCCCGATAAACACGATACCCGCTTTGGTTACCGCGTCCGCGAAATCGGCATTTTCGGACAAAAACCCATAACCCGGATGCACCGCGTCCGCGTGGGTCAGTTTGGCCGCCGTTACAAGCGCGTCTATATTCAAATAACTCGTTGACGACGGCGCCGCCCCGATACACACGGCTTCGTCGGCCATGCGCACGTGCAAACTGTTGCGGTCGGCTTCCGAGTAAACGGCCACCGATTTGATGTGCATTTCTTTAAGGGTGCGGATAATACGCAGGGCGATTTCGCCGCGGTTGGCAATTAAAACTTTTTGAAAAGGTTTTATTACAGGGGTCATAACTATTTCTCAATAAAAAATAAGGGAAGTCCGAATTCTACCGCGTCGCCTTCTTCGGCGTTGATAATACGCAATTTGCCGCTGACGGGAGCGGTAACGGGATAGGTTTTACTTACACTTTGCACCAAGCCCAAGGGGTCGCCCTCTTTGACTTCTTGCCCTTCTTTAAGCGTTAAATTTTGCCCTTTTTCGGCCAAGTGATAAATACCCACAGCGGGAGAACTGACCGCCTCTAACGCGCAGGTAAACTGCGCCGGCTCTGGCAAGGCTTCACAGGTTTTGATTTCAATGGAGTTGCCGTCTTTTTCGTAACAAAATTCGGCCAAATCGGTGGTTTTCATCCAAGCGGTTACTGCTGAAATTAACTTTGTATCCATAACTTCCCCATAACAAAAAAAATACTTATTATTATTTTAGCATTTTTGAACCCATAAAAACATTTTTTAAGGGTTAAAAAAATCTAATCAATTTTTAAGCCTTGTTAGGGAAGGCTAACTCATTATACTTAAAATATGAGCAAAATAAAAACAATCGGGTTCGTTATTTTTTGGTTGGCCCTGTGCCAACTGCCCGCGCTGGTGAGTGCTCCGGTCGTAAAGCACAATCTGGCGTGGTTTAACACCCTAACCGGGCCGGCACTCGTCCCCCCTGATGCGCTGTTTGGCCTAGCGTGGGGGGTGTTATATATACTAATCGGGTTAGCGGCCGCTGTTGCCTTGCGCCCGAGTGTGCAAAAGCCGAAACGAACAGCCGTTATTTTGTTGCTTTTGCAACTGACGCTCAATGCCCTGTGGACACCCGTATTTTTCGGGTTGCACAACTTGGCGGGGGCGTTAATCCTTATCGGGATGATGCTTGCGGAGGGGGTTTTAATGCACCGCGCGTTTTACCGCTTGGATAAACGCGCCGCGTACTTACTTTGGCCGTATTGGGGGTGGTTACTGTTCGCCACGTACCTGACGGCGGGTTATGTACGGCTAAATGGCTAAAAGGGGAATATAAAAACGTACCCCCGCGGGTATTATGGGCCCGCGGGGATATTTATTTTTGTGAAACTCAATTTTTATTTACGCAACCGGTTAACAAGCGCGATGCCCGCGCCGATGGCTTGAAAAATCTTTGAGTTAAGCAGTGTGGCGGTTTTATCCACCATATCAAAAACCTGTTCGGTTTTATCCACTTTGTCCGTCATGGACTGCGCGAGGTATTCTACCGATTTGGCAGTTCTTTCCACCTGCAACAACGTGCGCACGGCAAAAATCACGAGTACCGCGAAGAAAATAACTGAAATTAACGTACACCATTCGTAAAAATTCATAATCTAAAACCCCCTTTTTTACATTTAACCAGTTTCGCGCGCACTCGTCAAGTATATCATGGCGTTAGTCAGACTGATTTTCTAGTACATCAGGTATTATAAATGCGTTTTTAAACGGAATATTTGCCCTTTTTATCGCTTGCGCGTCTATTTTACGTCGGTATAATTATTTTTTCAAAAAAAGCAAGTATCTGGGACCTTTTTTTGTATTTGCTTATTTTTTAGGCAAAATGGGAACTTCAAAAATCTAGGTCCAAAAATCGTTTGACACACTTTTTTATATTAGGGATAATTTTAGTACAAGTAATTGCACCGGTCTTAAAGAAATCTTCCCAAAAAAAGATTTCCCGACGTAAAAAAAGACTTGTAACACCAAAACAAGTTTTTGTTTTCAGACGAGATTTGCATTTTTACTTTACTATTTGTTTTAATTTTAGTTGCTGCGCCTTGCGGTGCTCATTTTTAACCTTAGGAAGTCAGGATTATGGAAAACGCAGAAGTTATCACTCACATTGTAAAACGCGACGGAACCTCCCAACGCTTTGAACCCAAAAAAATTACCAATGCTATTATAAAGGCGGCCGAAGCCACCGGTGAATTTGACGCCGAAACGGCTAAAAAATTAACCATCCGCGCGATTAACATTATCCAACAATTATATTCCGATACGATTCCCAACGTGGAAAACGTGCAGGATATTGTGGAAGACGTGCTTTTAACTTCTAACTATCATAAAACCGCCAAGGCGTATATTTTGTACCGCGACCAACACGCCCGCATGCGCGAAATTTCTTCTAAATTTAACGTAGATTTAGTGGACCAATACTTGCAGAAAATTGACTGGCAAGTCAACGAAAACAGCAATATGGGCTACTCCTTACAAGGGCTCAATAACTACATTTCGTCCGAAATCAGCAAGGTCTATTGGCTCAATAAAATCTATCCCGAAAACGTGCGCCGTATGCACAGCGAAGGGGATTTCCACTTGCACGATTTAGGCTTGTTAGGTGCTTATTGTGTGGGGTGGGATTTGCAAGATTTACTCTTAAACGGTTTTACGGGTGTAATCGGTAAGGCCGAAAGTAAACCTGCCAAACACTTCCGCACCGCTTTAGGGCAGGTAGTCAACTTTTTCTACACCTTGCAAGGCGAAAGCGCGGGCGCGCAAGCATTCAGCAACTTTGATACCCTTTTGGCCCCGTTTATCTATTATGATAAACTTAATTATGACGAAGTAAAACAGGCTTTGCAAGAATTTTTATTTAACGTCAACGTGCCCACCCGCGTGGGTTTCCAAACGCCGTTTACCAACTTAACGTTAGATTTAACCGTACCGTCTTATTACAAAGACCAACCGGTCATTATCGGCGGCAAACTGCAGGATAAAACCTACAGCGAATTCCAAGAAGAAATGGATATGCTCAACCGCGCGTTCTGCGAAGTAATGCTCGCGGGCGACGCCAAAGGGCGCGTGTTTACGTTCCCGATTCCCACCTATAACATTACGCGCGATTTTGATTGGAATAACCCTAAACTCGCCCCCCTGTGGGAAATGACCGCCAAGTACGGGATTCCGTATTTCGCCAACTTTATTAACTCGGACATGAACCCCGAAGACGCGCGTTCTATGTGCTGCCGCTTACGCATTGACAACCGCGAACTGCGCAAACGCGGCGGCGGGTTATTCGGCTCGGCCCCGCTCACGGGTTCTATCGGTGTGGTAACCATTAACTTACCGCGTTTGGGGTATTTATCCAAAACCGAAGACGAATTCTTTGCCAACTTAAAAGACCGCATGGAAGTGGCGCGCATGAGTTTGGAAATTAAGCGCAAAGTCATTGAGCGCTTTACCAAAGGCAACTTGTATCCGTACATGAGTTTTTACTTGCGCTCGGTGCGCGAACGCTTTGGCGAGTTCTGGAAAAATCACTTTTCCACCATCGGGCTTGTGGGCCTCAACGAAGCTGCTGTTAACTTAATCGGCGAAGATATCGGCACCGAAAAAGGACGTGCGTTTGCCGAAAAAGTACTCGTATTTATGCGTGAAACATTGGTACGTTTTCAGGAAGAAACGGGCAATAATTACAATTTAGAAGCCACCCCCGCGGAAGGAACTTCCTACCGCTTGGCAAAACTAGATAAAGAGCGCTACCCCGAAATCATCTGCGCCAACGAGCCGCTCTACAAACAAGGCCACCAGCCTTTTTACACCAACTCGTCGCAATTACCGGTCAACTATACCGACGACGTGTTTGAAATGTTAGATTTGCAAAGCAACATCCAGTCCAAATACACCGGCGGCACCGTGCAACACATTTTCACGGGTGAGCGCATTAAAAATTTGGACGCCATGAAGAAATTTATCAAAACGGTATGCGAAAAATATACCTTACCTTATTTTTCCATTACCCCCACGTTCAGCGTCTGCCCCAAGTGCGGCTATATTGCCGGGGAACATTTTGAATGTCCCAAGTGCAAAGCCGAACGCATGCAGGAGTTGGAACATAAAATTAAATTATTGGAAGAACAACTCTACAGTAAATAGTTCTTCCCCCGATTTTGCCCTGCGGGCCGTATGCCGCGGGCGATTGATTGCGGCCTAGCGGCCATAAGTAGCAAGGAATCACGGCTTTGTTACTTTAGAAAATATAAAATCATCAACAAGGAGAGAGAAAATGACAGCCCAAGAAAGACAAGTAGTAGAAACCAAAATTTCCGACCTCAAAAAAGAACTCAGCGACGTGCATGGTTCTAAATGCGAAGTGTACTCGCGCGTAGTGGGTTATTTGCGCCCGGTGCAAAACTGGAACAAAGGCAAAAAAGAAGAATTTGCCATGCGCAAAACCATGAACGTAAACGACTCCTGCTGCTGCGAAGCCAAATAATTTAACCTGTAAACGGGCTCTTATGAAAATAGGCGGGTTGGTAAAATTTACCTTAATAGACTTCCCCGGTTGTCCGGCGGCTATCGTGTTTACCCAAGGGTGTAACTTCCGTTGCCGCTACTGCCACAACCCGGAACTGGTCTATCCGCATTTGTTTCAAGAGCCCGTTACCGAAGAAGAAGTAAAAGCCTTTTTAGTGCGCCGCCAAGGCACCTTAGAGGGCGTTGTGGTGTCCGGTGGGGAACCTACTCTGCAGCCCGATTTAGTACGCTTTATGGCGGACTTAAAGGCCCTAGGGTACAAAACCAAGTTGGATACCAACGGCTCGCAACCTAACGTACTGCAAGAATTATTGGATAAAAAATTAGTAGATTTTATTGCTATGGACATCAAGGCCCCGCTGGATAAATACGCCTTGATTACCGGTGTGGATGCTAACGCCACTATTTTGCGCCGGTCTATGGACCTTATCCGCCAAAGCGGCGTGGAATATGAATTCCGCACCACTTACGATACCGAAGTGCTCACAGACGCGGATATTGCGTCCATTTCGCAACTGACGCAAGGCAAAAACTTCCGCGTGCAAGAATGTTTACCGGTAGCCAAAGAAAAAGCCACCCTTAAAGTGTTGCATAAAGAATTATAAGATTTCTTATTTATCACGCAAAACCCCCGCTCAAACGAGCGGGGGTTTTTATTTTGTACGGGTCAAATTTATTTTGCCCACTCCGTTAAGGGCATATAATAGGGTTCCGCGTTGCGGGAAACGGGCATTTCCAAATAGTCCTGCAAGCGCGCCTGATCCAATCTGCTGCTTAACTGATTTTGACAATCAAGCACTTTTTTATATTTGGCCGTAATGCTCCGGTCAATTTTTCCTTCGCTGGCTTGCTTGCGTAAATCACGCACCAAATCTAAACACGCCCCGCTTTGCGACGTTATTTCTTCTTTAATCGTTTCATACACAATATCTTCATAAATATCATATTCTACTTTATCGGCCAACATACGTTTGCGCGTAGCCGGACGTTTGGAATATTGGGTTAAAACGGCTTTATCCTGCGCACTAAGTGCCATCTTTCTCGCGCGCAATTCTTCCATTCTCGTATAGTAATACGAGAGATACCCGTTATAATCTTTCGCACTTCGGTCCGCACTGCCCACATATTCGCGCACACCTTTGTGCACCTCTAAAAACTCTATAGATTCTTTATTGACTAAATTTTTCATAGCATAAATATAATAATAATAGTCAAATTGCTGGAAATCTTCCATAGATTTAATCACTTGTTGGTAACGGGCAATAACCTGTTTTTCCTGTTCGGTATGTTTAACTTCTTGGGCAAAACCCAAAGTACCGCCCCAAAATAATACGCCTAAAAGAACTATTGTTTTTTTCATAACAACTCCTGATTTTTTGTCTTTCCGTTCGCGGTATGCTACCCGCCGCAAACGTTACGGCTCATAGTGCACAACCGGATAATTCGCCCGCTGTCTCAACGGGAGTTTATTGCGAAATTGCACCAAATATTCATCTAAAGGCAACGTATAGGCTTTTCCTTCCACCGAAACCGGCATGGCTAAATATTCTTCTATTAGCGCTCTTTCTTGCGCCGACATATCGTCTAACAATTTGTAGTTATTCGTCTTATCTAACACGTAGCGCAACGACGCATAAATACTCGCTGTGTCCGTTTGCGAATTGGAAACCGCTTCGCGCAAATCACGGGCCTGTTGCAAATACATCTTGCCCTGCGCCGTAGTTAATTTTTCCGAAATACTTTCAAAAACAAGCGTATCGTATTGATCATACCACTCTTTTTTTTGCAACATACGTTCACGCGTTTCGGGGCGGTTTTTATATTCGTTGATAACGAAAGTTTCTCTATACGTAAGCGGTACATCCTTTAACATTTTGTCCCACTCTTTATTAAAATCGTTATAAACTTGCTGTAAATCGCCGCTGACTGCTCTGCCCCACAGATTACGGCGGTAATCCCGCACGAAATCCAAATGTTTATAGGCACTTTTGCGCGTAAAGAAACTGCGGGCATAGTCATAGTAATAGTGGTCAAATTCATCATAGGCCCGCACTTTGCTCATTTCTTGCTCCAGTTGGTCCTTAGAGAAATAAAAAGGGAAAGAAAAATATTTACCGGTCTGCGCATAAACGCTTACGCCGAAAAATACCAAAACCGATAACAACATTATTTTTTTCATAATAACTCCTTGAGAATATACCGCGGCTACATTTATAGTATAAGGTTTTTTATATAGTTCCCGCAATAGGCATTTAGACCTAATTTGCTCTGGGCCCTTTGGCCTTAATTTTTGGGCCTAATAGGTAAATTGGCCCTTTTGGTAAATGACCTTTTTGGAGCCGTCTTTGAGCGTGGCGGTAACTACCTTATCTTGCGTGTTGATTAAGTCCCAATGCAAGGACGAATCATTAAAACCCAGTTGCTTTTTAAGCGCGGGGGTTAAGTCCTTTTGCGCGCCCGAGAACGTATCGGCGTAACTCGCGCCCACCGCGACGTGGCAGTTGCCGTACTTACCGCCGAAATTTTCGTCAAACAAAATATCTGCCATAAATTTGTTGATTTTGGAAAAACGGCGGTCGGTCAGTGAAAACTCGCCGATTTGGCACGCGCCTTTGTCCATAGCAAGCATTTTGCGCACGAAACTTTCCCCCTGTTCGGCGGTGGCTTTTACGGCGCGCCCGTTTTTGAACTCCAAGCGCACGCCTTTGACGTAATTTCCGCTGCGATACGAAGATAAATCGGCAAAATAGACGCCTTTGGTGCCGCGGTAATCGGGCGAGGTAAAAATTTCAAACGAAGGAATATTGCACCCCCCGCCCGCGATAAACTTTCGTTGCGCGCCCAGTAAAATTTCCAAATCCATATCCTTGGACTCCACGCGCAAGGTTTTAATGGGCAAGGCAGAAAGCCACTTGCCGATTTCGCCGATTTGCTTGGTCACTTCCTGCCATTTTTTGACGGGGTATTTTTCGTCTAAAAAGCACGCGCGTGCGATTTGCCCCGCGTACGCTTTGGGTGTAAGTCCGGCGCGTTTGGCAAGTTCTTCGGTGGGATAGTTGGCGAGCGTCCACGAAAATTCCCCTTGTTGTTCGCGTGCGTCTAAAATTTCGCGCACCGGTTTGCGCGCAACGGCATTTTGCGCCAAACGTGCGGGGTCAATTTCTTTGAGATAAGTTAAATCTTGCGGAGCGTGCAGCGCAATTAAGCCGTTTAAGCCCCCTTGGAATTCCTTTTCGCCGGGCGGCAGAAACGTAAGTTGTTTTTTATCGGCAAACGTGTAAAAATCTTTGGCCAATTCTTCCGGCGCGTTAATGCGCAAAACGGGGTTGTAGTGTTGTTGCACCAATTTTTTATAAATCGCTTTCGCCAGCGGCAACGACGCTAAATCTACGCGCAATAAAACGGTGTCGTACTTTTTGAATTTGCCGTTACGGCGGGCCGCATGCAAGGCCCAGATAAGCACATCTGCGTATTTTTCGGTTTGAGTAGCAGTAAGTAACATTTTATTTCCCCCTTTATTCTCTTATAATGTTATAATACAAAATAAACGCTTGCGGATAAAATAAAATGAAAAAATTATTGCTTACCCTTGTTTTTTGCAGTTTAGCCGGTTGGGCAAATGCGATTTCGCCCAATCCGCAAATGGAGTTTTCTTTCACGTTTAATACGCTGACTCCGCTTACCATTGACGCGGTGCGCAGTGAACAAATCCAGTGTACCGATAGTTTATGTTTATCGGCTAAACCGCTGGGCGATTACGGCGCGCAACGTATGGACTGCACCGAAAAAGCGTGCCGTTCGGTAGCGTACGAATACGACCCTTTCCAAAAACTCATCATCACGTTTAGCGACGGCGTTACGCGCGAAAGTGACGTATTTGCCACCCCAAAATCGCTGCACACTTCCTTTAATGTGGTGGTGGACGGGGACAAGTTGATTGTGCACAAAACGATTGCCCAACCCGAAGTGCCCGTTTGGAAACAACCCGAAGCGTGGCAAGCGTTATTTTTAATTTTGCTTTTGGAACTCTTGGCCGCCGCGGCCTATTTGCGCTATTCCAAAAAGCGGCTGATGATTTTGTGGAGTATTGCCTTTGCCAATATTCTCACTACGGCGGTATCGTGGTATTGGCTCGCGCGCTACGTAACGGGCGGATTTTTACTTTGGATATTCTGCGCGGTGGTGGAAGCGTTTATCATTAAAGGTTTTAATCGGCGCAATATTTCGCTTAAAGATTCCGTGGTGCTCAGTTTGGTAATCAATATTACCAGCTACACGCTGGGGATGATTATTTCCTTTGCCATCAGCCAATTGTAAGAAACGAGTGGACTTTGCAACTTTACACACCGGAGCAGAAAAAATTTCCGCTCCGGTGTCTTTTATTAACCTATTCAAAATACTACCAACGCAGTCGCCATCACCGCCATTCCGCCGATAACTCCCCATATCACTTGATGCCCGTCGCCATATTCGTGTGCAGTCGGTAATAACTCATCTAACGACAAATACACCATAATTCCCGCCACCCACGCAAACAAAACCCCTATCACCGCCTGATGAAAGAAAAATTGTAACAACATAAACCCTACTAGTGCTCCCACCGGTTCCGTTAGTCCTGAAAATAAACTATATAAAAATGCTTTTTTGCGCGATCCTGTGGCGTGAAAAACAGGCAGGGCTACCGCTATCCCCTCGGGAATATTGTGCACCCCCACCGCCAACGCAATAAAAACACCCAACGTCATATTATCTACCCCCGCCATAAAGGTAGTCATTCCCTCGGGGAAGTTATGCACCGCCAGTGCCATTGCCGTAAATAAACCCGTATGCTTTAACTTATTCGTTTTATCTAACGTGTGGTTTTCCACATGATGTGAGGGTAAAAAAGCATCTATCAGCCATGCCGATAAAATACCCGCAAAAAATAATCCCGTTACTACCGCTTTTGACGCTACATAATGCTGTGCTTGCGGCAAAAGTTCCATAAACGAAACATAAATCATCACTCCGGCCGAAAATCCTAGTCCAACCGCCAAGGCGGCAAGATTTTCCCGCTTGATAAAGAAGGCAAAAAGCCCGCCTAAAGCCGTTGCCATACCCGCAAAAAAACTGAGCAAAAATGCATTAAAAATGTTATTATCCATAGTACCGATTATACCAATTTGCGCGCACCGCGCAAGATGTAAAATTTAACTATGCCCGAAAGCGAAGATATTATTTTAACCGACGAATTTAAGGACGCGCTCGCCCTACTCAAAAACCGACGCGCCATAGACCCGATAATTTTTATTACCGGCCGCGCCGGTACGGGCAAAACCACATTACTGCGCTATTTTGTGCAACATAGCGCGCAAGATGCCGTTGTGCTCGCGCCGACGGGTATTGCCGCGATTAACGTGCGCGGACAAACCATACACTCGTTTTTTCATCTGCAACCCGGCAATTTAATGGCTTTGGACGATTTGCCCCCACTTAGACGGCGCATAGTAGAGAGTTTCCAAACGATTATCATTGACGAAGCGTCTATGTTGCGCGCCGATTTGTTAGATGCTATGGACTATATTTTGCGCGTTTCATCCGGCAACACCTTGCCTTTCGGCGGGAAAAGAATTATTTTATTCGGCGATTTATTCCAACTTCCGCCCGTGGAAGAAAACCAAGACAGCGGTTTGGCGGAACTTTTCAACGAGCGTTACGCAAGTCCCTATTTTTTTGAAGCGCGCGTTTTGCGCGAAATTCCCGTGGAAGTGTTTGAACTCAAACGCATTTTCCGCCAACAGCAAGACGTCTCTTTCGTGCAACTGCTCAACAGCATCCGCGACGGACGCATTACACAGGCGGAGTTAGACGCGTGGCTCAACCCCCATATTACCGCCCAAAAGCCGGACCAAATTGCCGACTCCATTATTTTAGCCACCACCAACGAAAACGTGTCGTGGCGCAACCGCCGTTATTTAGCCGGTCTGCCGGATAAAGAATTTGTTTACCCTGCGCAGATAAGCGGGAATTTCAGCAAAACGCTTCCCGCCGAAGATGAACTCCACTTGAAAAAAGGCGCCAAAATTATGATGCTCAACAACGACGCGGACAAACGCTGGGTCAACGGCGATATCGGTTATGTGTATGATTTAGGGCCCGATTTTGTGCAAGTGAATCTGAAAGGCCACATTTACGAAGTCGGTTTAGCGCAGTGGGAACAATTCCGCTACGAATATAACCCGCTTACCTTAAAATTGGAAAGGAAATCCAAAGGATCCTTTACGCAATACCCCGTAAAACTCGCGTGGGCAATTACGATTCACAAATCGCAAGGACTCACGTTTGAAAATATCTATTTGGATATGGGGCGCGGTGCGTTTGCGACGGGGCAAACCTATGTAGCACTGAGCCGTTGCCGCTCCTTAAACGGGGTCCATTTGCAACGCCAAATAAAAATAGGCGACGTGCGTTGCGATAAACGCGTGCAACAATTTTTCCGCCGCATAAGCGAATAAAAACTCCCTGTTTTGAGCAGGGAGTTTTTATAGTTGCACTTTTTAACTTATTTTGCGTTTAAGGCTTTTTGTAACAATTTCGTAACCCGTTTGCCGGCTTTTACCGACTCGGAGTCACTCAAGGGCGTTTTCAACGAGTTTACTTCTTCAATCTGCACGTCCGCCGGTGCTATAAAGGCGGGTATATCTTGCCCTTGTTCTTGCTTAAACTGCTCAATAATACCGAAAAGCATGCTCGCGCTTTTCACGTCGCGGTAGTGTTTAATCACGCTGCCGTCGTCCACCGCGTCGGATGCTAACACTTGGAAAGGTTTTCCTTCGTAAAATCCGCGCGGCAAGTGCGTCAGCATGGCCATGCGGTACGTCTTACGCGGGTTGATTTCCTTGCCGTTAACGGTGGCACGGACCAACAACGGCTTTTCGCCTTTGCACATAATTTGCAAGTGTACGTTTTTGGAATAGCCGTAAACGGAAAAACATCTCCCGTCGCGAAAACCGAGCGATTCCTGCATGGCACGCAACAAATGCGAACCGGTAATATCAAACGTACCGGCGTGTTCGTCATAAGGGGCCATTTCCGCAAAGTAACGGCCGGTTAATTGCGCGGGTTTATAATCGCTGCGGGTGGAATTGAGCGAATAGGCCGCCAAATCAATTTTTTCTTCCGGAGCAATCGCTTTATACATTTGGTCCGCCATTAAGCGGGCAACGGCCGGCGCGCGGTCCACCTGTTCGGGGGACGGATATTTGGTAATAAGTTTGGGCACGTAAGCGAAAATAGTGCTGTCCAAAGACGTATCGCGGATTTTATCCAAATATTTTTTGATATTTTCGTCTTCTTGCCCGTTCAAATCAATAAATACCGGTTTTTCAACGGAAATTTTTCCGGTTTTATCATCTTTATGAATAACGGTTTTATCCACACTGCCCATATACGGCCCGCCTTCCAAAGCCCAAGGGCCTTGCCCGTCATCCGCGGCTAATTTGCCCACCAACCGCTGGATATGCGCGTGCCCGCCGAGCATAAGCGTAACATCCTTAAACGAAGGGGCTTCTTTCAAAGGGGCTAAAATATTACTGCGTTTATCGGCAGAAATACTTTCATCATCCAATAACGAGTCGTGCGCTAAAATGATAATCACTTCCGCGCCTTTTTGCTTAACCGCCTGAATTTGCGCTTCAAATTCCTGCGCAGTAGGCGCATTAACAATCTTCATCCGTTCCATGCCGGACCCGTCCATCGCCACGCCGATTATCCCCACTTTAACCCCTTCCACGTTATAGACTACATGGGGTTTAATGCTTTTGTTGGGGATATGCAAGTTTGACATATTCATTGCAAGTACGTCGCCGTCAAAATCGGCAAGCATTTTGCTTAACCCCGCGTCCCCGAAGTCGCTGTCGTGGTTGCCGATGGTTAACGCATGGTATCCGGTCATATTCATTAAATCGGTAGAATATTTCCCCGCCGAAACGCTTGCTTCGTGCGAGCCGCTGCTGAAATCCCCGCTGTCCAAAAGTAAAAACGGTTCTTTGGTGTTTTTGAGTAACGTTTCCAAACGGGCAAAACCGCCGAACTGCGCGCCGTTTTTATCCGCACGGCTGAAGTAGTGCCCGTGCATATCGGTCGTGTGGTAAATAACAATATCTTTTGCCCATGCGCCCGTTGCGAACAAGCACACGGCAACTAAAAGAATCAGTTTTCTATGCATAATTTCTCCTATAAAAATGATACTTCACTTATTATGTTATCATCTTGACCGTTTTTTTTACAAGAGCCAAAAGACCTAATTTTGATATAGGCCCTTTTGCCGCTTGGCGCATACGATTTGACGGGAATTGCTCCCGTAATTTTATCACCGTAAATTAGGTGCACAGATGTGGAAGTCTTCAAAATGAAAAGCCCTAATTCTAGGCGCAAGAACGCGAAATTTTTATCAAAGAAAAATGCTTTAGTTCTAGGCGCGAGTTTAGAAGGAATACTGGCGGAAACGCGCCCGTAGGGCGGAGGTATCCGACCGAATGAGCAACAAAGTAGTGGCGCGTTTTACAAAGCAAACGGAGAGGGAGAGATTCGAACTCTCGAATGAGTTTCCCCATTGCAGTCTTTCCAGGACTGTGCCTTAAACCACTCGGCCACCTCTCCAAAATCGTTTTGGAAGTACTTATATTATATCAAATAAAAATCGTTTCGCCAAACGCACCGCACAAAATTACGCGCGCGGTTTACGAAACAGCGCCGCAAAAAGTTTGCCTAAAATCATCACGGGCAACACAAAAACCAGTGAGACTAGCGCCACCAAAAGCGTCATCACAAAGCCCGTAAAGAGCACTAAAAATCCGCCGAGTAGTCCCCCCGTGTCGCCTTTCGGGCGGGCATGGTCGGTGCTGTTGGGGTCATAGCCGGACGGCACCCCGATTTGCGAGATAGGGCGTCCGTTTTCATCCAATACTTCGGCTTCTATGATTTCTTCTTCCATACCTATATTGTGACAAAAATAAACCGCGTTGGCTAGTGGAAATAGTAATTAGTCCCCGTAAAATAGTAAAATAGAAGTAAGCGCGTAAAGTCACATTACGCGATTAAACCAAGTAAAGAGGAATTATTATGTTACCCAAAGCGTATGAACCGCAAGAAGTAGAAAAAAAACTCGCCGACAAATGGCAAAATGCCCGTTTGTTCGCCGCCAAACAAGATAAGAATAAAAAACCTTTTGTTATCGTGATTCCCCCGCCCAATATTACAGGGGCTTTGCACATGGGGCACGCTTCTACCAACACCCTGCAGGATACGCTTATCCGCGCGCACCGTATGTTCGGTGAAGACGCTTACTGGGTACCCGGCACCGACCACGGCGGTATTGCCACGCAAAACGTCATTGAGAAAAAACTCGCCAAAGAACAACACAAAACCCGCCACGATTTAGGACGCGAAGAATTTTTGAAAGTCGTTTGGGAGTGGTACCACGAATGCGGCAACGCCATTTTCAACCAATTCCGCCAAATGGGGTGGGCGCTCGATTTGTCCGATATCCGCTTTACCATGGATGAAAAACGCGCCAAAGCCGTTTATCATTGTTTCAAAGAGTGGTGGGATAAAAAATACATTTACCGCGGAAAACGCTTAATCAACTGGTGCGTGCGTTGTTCCACCGCCTTATCGGATATTGAAGTAGAACACGAACCCGAAGCCGGCAAACTTTGGCACTTGCGCTACAAAGGCGAGGACGGCTCGGACGGGATTGTGATTTCCACCACCCGCCCCGAAACAATTTACGCAGACGCCGCTATCGCCGTCAACCCCAAAGATCCGCGCTTTACGGATATGGTGGGCAAGAAAGTGATTATCCCGCTTGCTAACCGCGCGATTCCGATAATTGCCGACGAAGCCGTGGAAATGGAATTCGGAACGGGCGCCTTAAAAATCACGCCCGCCCACGACGCCACCGACTACGAAGTCGGCAAACGCCACAATTTACCGATTATGACGGTGATTAACGACAAGGGCAAGATGATTAACTGCCCCGAAAAATACCTCGGCATGGACCGCGACGTTTGCCGCAAAGAAACCGTTAAAGATTTAGACGAAGCGGGACTTCTTGTGAAAGAAGAAAAATATAATCACGCCGTATCCAAATGCTACCGCTGCGGCAGCCCCATTGAGCCGTTTATGAGCGAACAATGGTTCGTCAAAATGAAAGATATTGCCGCACCTGCCATTGAAGCGGCCGAAAAAGAAGAACTAAAGTTCCACCCATCCAACTGGAAAAATCCGTTTCTCAACTGGCTTAAAAATATTCAGGACTGGTGCATTTCTCGCCAAATCTGGTGGGGGCACCGCATCCCCGTGTGGTATTGCCGGCAGTGCAGTGCAAACGGACTTACCTTTGCCACCGATAAACAGGGCAAAGAACAACTGACCAAAGTCTCTTTTGAAGACGGCGCACAGCCGATTATTTCTTATGAAAAACCGGCAGAATGTCCCCATTGTCACGGGCACGATTTAGTGCAAGACCCCGACGTATTGGACACATGGTTTTCGTCTGCGTTGTGGCCCATGTCCGTTTTCGGCTGGCCGGAAAAAACACCGCAAATGGACCACTTTTATCCCACCAGCGTAATGGTAACGGGTTATGAAATTCTCTATTTATGGGTGGCGCGTATGGTGATGACGGGGCTTAATTTTACGGGCAAACTCCCGTTCAAAGACGTGTACCTAAACGGCATCATCCGCGATAAACACGGCCAAAAAATGAGCAAGACCAAAGGTAATGTCATTGACCCGTTGGATATGAATGCCAAGTACGGCACCGACGCGGTGCGTTTTTCGCTCTTGATGCAAGCCGTTCCCAGCAAGGATATCCCCTACGCCGAAGAAAGCATTACGGGCGCGCGTAACTTCTGCAACAAACTCTACAACGCTTCGCGCTTTATTCTGATGAATATGGAAGGCATCCAAGGGCCCTTAACTCTGCCCGAAAAAGTAACCGAACTCGCCGACGTGTGGATTTTGGACCGCTTCGCCAGTGCCGTTAAAACCGCACGCGAAGGAATTGAGAAATACAATTTGGCCCTTACGTCCAACGCACTTTATCACTTTTTGTGGGACGACTTCTGCGATTGGTACATTGAACTGGCCAAACAACGTTTTCAGACGGACGAAAAAGAGCACGTCATGGCTTTGTGCGTCAATATTTTATTTAAGACGCTCCAAGCCCTGCACCCGCTTATTCCGTTCGTAACCGAAGAAATTGCGTCGTCCTTGCGCCCTTACGTAGGCGAAAAAGAGGAGTTTTTGCTCAATACGTCTTACCCGCAATTTAATGCGTCTTGGGTCAATACGGATGCCCAACGCAAAATGACCGTTGTGCAAGGCATTACCAAAGAAATCCGCACGATTCGCAGCCAGTTTAATGTTCCCCCCGCCCTTAAGATTAAGGCGGTCATCTCGGCGCACAAGGAAGAAGATTTAACCGTTATCCGCGCGTACGAAAACTACATTAAACTTATGGCAAAAGTGGACGAATTAACTTTAGGGGTGAATGCACCCAAACCTGCGCAAACCGCAACGGCAACCTTTGAAAATGTGGTTATTTACGTACCGCTCAAAGGGCTTATTGACTTTGACAAAGAACGTAAACGTTTAGAGAAAGATATGTCCGTAGCCAAAGCCAATATCGCTTCGCGCGAAATGCGTTTGGCGCAGGAAAACTTCCTTAAACACGCTCCGCAGGAACAGATAGAAAAGACCAAAGCGGAGTTGGCGGCGGCGAAACTCGCGTTTGCGCAAGCCGTTTCATCCCTTGAGGATCTGAAATAATGAAAAAACTCCTTATGGCCTGTTTAATTGCGCTGTTACCGATAACGGTAACGGCGCAGAATCTGGATTGGAAATCCAACACGCACTACAAAAAAAGCGACTCCAAAGAACAACTTATAGCGCGCTTTAATAAGTATGTAACGTTTGACACGCAAGCCAACCCCGCCGCAAACAAAGTTCCCAGCAGTGCGGGACAATTAAAATTTGCGGGGGAACTCGCCAAAGAACTCAAAAAATACGGCGCACAAAAAGTAAAGGTGGATAAATCCGGCATCTTAACGGCGGAAATACCCGCCAACTCCAAACGCAAATCGCCCGCTATTGCGCTTATCGCACACCTAGACACCGGCGCGCAAATCAGCGGTAAAAACGTTATTCCTCAAGTGCACCACAACTATAAAGGCGGCGATATTGTCATCAATGCACAAAAAAAGGCGGTTATCAACCCCGAAAACTCCCCCCAACTCGCCCGCGCTTACGGGCACGACATTATTACCGCGTCGGGGGATACACTCTTGGGGGCAGACGATAAAGCGGGAATTGCCGTGATTATGAGTGCGGTGGAGTATTTGGATAAACACCCCGAACTGGCACACGGCACACTTAAAATTATGTTTACGCCGGACGAACACACCCGCAAAGGCATTGAGAAAGCAGACGTTACTGCTTTGGGGGCCGACTACGCCTACACCTTTGACGGCGGCGATATCGGGCAAATCACCAACGAAACATTTTTTGCGCGGGATTTTAGCGGCTTTTTCACGGGAAACCGCGCCGTTCCAGCCGGCTACGCCCACAACTCCGCTTTTACCGATAATTTACTTATGGCGTCCGATTTTCACACGTTACTGCCGCGTATCAGCCGGCCCGAAACAACGTCCGGCAAAAAGGGGTATATCTATTTAGATAATATCCGCACGCAAGGCAATAAAACCGAATTTTCCGGCCATGTGCGCGCGTTTACCCAAGAAGAAACGGACCAACTCACCGCACAAGTAAACCAAGCGTTCAAAACGACTAAAGCGCTCTATCCCCGCGCACAGGCGCAGATTTCCTTTACGGATATTTACCAAAATATGAAACAGGTTTTGCCCGAACACGTCGTCACACTGGCCCAGCAGGCTATGCGAGCCGAAGATATAGAGCCCGTTCTACGCGCGGCCCGCGGCGAAACGGACGGCGCAGTCCTTTCGTTTAAGGGCTTGCCCGCGACGGGTATTTTTACGGGGCAGTTTAACCCCGACAGCGAGCGCGAATATGCCGACGCGGATATTATGGAAGCGTCTTTGCGCACCCTGTTACGCCTTATTTCATTGTGGGATTTACAACCGATACCGGAAAAATAAAGATGAAAATTTTTATCGCCACGGGCAATTTACACAAACTCACCGAACTCAAAGGAATTTTACCCGCTCAAACCAAAAGCGGGGAAGTTATCACCTACGAGAGTATTTTGGACAGGTCTGGTTTTATTATGCCCGAAGAAACCGCCGATACGCTTGCGGAAAATGCGCGTCTTAAAGCCGTAGCGGGCGCAAAGCAAACGGGGTTAATTACCTTGTCCGATGATACAGGCCTTTTTGTAGACGCGCTGGGTGGCGCACCTAACGTGCATACCGCCCGTTACGCGGGCGAAAATGCCACGTCGCAAGACAATAACGAGAAATTACTGCGCGCCTTACAGGGCGTCCCTCCCGAAAAACGCACCGCACGTTTTCGCACCATAGCGTGTGTATCTTTCCCCGACGGGCAAACGCATTGTTTTGAAGGGGTGGTGGAAGGGGAAATCGCCCAAAGTTATGCCGGTGTAAACGGGTTCGGCTATGACCCTATTTTTATCGTTATCGAAACGGGCAAAGCCTTTGCACAAATGAGCGAACAAGACAAAAATAAAATCAGCCACCGCGGACGCGCTTTCCGCAAACTGGCTGATTTTTTGGTTAACCTAAACGATTAAAATTCTATAACGAGCATAGCCGGCGTGATGAGATAAAAGAAATTCACCAGTGCCGCCAAACTCAAAAAAGGCCCGAACGGGATAGCGTCCCCGCCTTTTTTGCCCTTGAAAATCATTAAAAACACCGCATAAACAAGGCCGAAAAACGACCCGATGACAATGGTGGTAATCACGCCCTGCCACCCGATAAACGCGCCGATTCCAGCCATGAGTTTAACGTCTCCGCCGCCCATGGCTTCCTTCTTAAAAATCCACGAGCCGATTAGCGCAATCGCGAGCGTGCCCAAAAGCCCAACGGCCGCACCCAAAAGCGAGTAAAGTTCTTTCTGCCACCATACGCCTTCAAAATTCGGGTTACACCACGCAAATGCCAACCCCAAAACAATCAGCCCCAAGGAAAAGCGGTCGGGAATAATCATCAGTTGCATATCAATAACCGACAGAATAATCAAAAAATACACTGCCGCCAATACACCGATGGTCCACACGCTTAACCCGTAACGATACACAAACAAAACCGTTAAAAGGGCCGTTATGCTCTCTACCAACGGATATTGCCACGAAATCGGCGCCTTACAATGACGGCATTTGGCGCGCAAAAATAAAAAACTTAGTACCGGAATATTGTCGTACCAGCGGATAGGCGTATTGCATTTGGGGCAAAAAGAAGCCGGCCAAACGATAGATTTTTCCCGCGGAATGCGGTAAATACACACGTTGAAAAAACTGCCCAGTACAAGGCCGAAAAGCCCCGCAAAAATTAAAATAAGCGTATTGGTTGTAATCATAAATAACCCTTACCCCATAAAATTCCCCCGCTTACGCGGGGGTTAAATTTAGTGGCTTTGCCACTCCCTGCCGTAACTGTCGCGCGCATCCACATTAACAAAAAAATCACCGAAACGCGGGTCTTTGGGGTCGTTTACGTACGCCCAACCGCCCTTTTTGGTGAAACATTGTTCAAAATTCCCTGTGGACACCGCATTGGAAGGCTCAAAGCCCGGAACTTTTGCCTGCGGTATTTTTTCAATATACGCGGGGACCAAAGACGATAAATCATCCGTCGGATAAACGCCCTCATGTTCCCCGTAATATGCCGCAATAGCACTGCGCACGCGTACCAGTTCATGTTTGGTGTGCCCTTCCTGCGCTTTATGCACCAACAACAAAAATTTCGGCACTGCGAAAAATAACAACGTCGCAAATACCAAAATCACAATAATCAGTTCCGTATTGCTAAAGCCTTTTTTCATAACGTCCCCTATTTCAAACGCAACGCAATATAGGTAAACACTTTAGCATCACCTATCGTATTTTTAATACTGCTGTATTCGTTGGGTTGGTGAGCCATATCGTCCAATTTAGAGAACACCACCACCGGGTAGCCCGCATTACGCAAGTAGGCTCCCACGGTGCCGCCGCCCACACCCATCGGGCGCGCATTATTCTTATATACGGCTTTGGCGGCCTCTTGGGTCAGTTTTACGATAGCGGCCTTTTGGTCGGTGGGCAAAGAACTCTCCGAGCGCAACACATCAATTTTAATTTGCACTTTGAATTTCTTTTCAATTTCCTTGGCCGCTTTTTGAATTTCTTTAATCACGTCATCATTTTTGTAGCAAGGCAATACGCGGCAATCTAAATAGAATACGTCAGACCCCGGAATCGTATTGACGTTGGGCACATTGGCTTCATGCTTGGTCGGCTCAAAGGTGCTGGATACTTCGGGCGCGAAAAGTTTATCTTTTTTATTAAACTTTTTGTGTAACACTTCGTCCACCTTTACGATAAGGTGCGACGCGGCGCGGTGCGCGTTATTACCCGTTAAAGGCATAGACCCGTGCGCCTGCACCCCGAAAACGGAAACTTTAACCCACAATAAATTCTTCTCGGCAATTTCAATCATGGTTCCCTCTGCGTTACCGCCGTCGGGGACCATAAAGGCGTCGTTTTTACCGAAGATTTTGCCGTGTTTTTTCAAAATTTCTATAATGCCGTAATCGCTGCCCACTTCTTCGTCGGCATTAAGTAAAAGCGCATAGTTGCAAGGGGGTTTGTAGCCCAAGTCCATCATGGCTTTGGCAACGAGCAAGCCAGACACTAACCCCTGATGGTTATCTTCCGAGCCGCGCCCGTAAATCTTATCGCCTTTTACAACGGCTTTATACGGATCGGTTTTCCACAAATCTAAAGAGCCCGGGTGCACCACGTCCATGTGCGCCATTACCCAAAACGTTTTATTTTTATTTTCGCCGTAATATTTGGCAACAATATTCGGACGCATACCGCCTTTGGCGCGTTTGTCTTTCACGTTAATAACGAATAATTCGTCAAATAATTTCATTTTTTTGAGTTCCGAGAGCAAATAGGCGGCCTTTTCCCCTTCTCCTTCTCCTCCTCCGTCGGGAGATACGGCTGGGCATGCAATCATATTCGTCTGCCACTCAATAATTTCTTTTTTGTAGGTCTCAATTTTTTTGAACAACTTTTTTTCCATTTTTTCCTCCACCTATTGCTCACAACGGGTTTGCAATATCTATAAATTCGGTTTCTACTTCAAAACGTTTGGCCACCAACTCCATCAGTGCCAAAACGCCGGCCCGTTCGGAACTGTAATGCCCCAGCGCGACGCAGTTGATGTGCCCTTCGCGGCACCACTCTTGCACGGGCTCATCCAACGCGCCCGTAACAAACACGTCTAACTTAGCGGAAATGGCTTGCGGGAGCATACTATACGCCCCGCCGCTCACTATTCCCACCGATTCCACTTTCGGCGAACCGAAAGCAAATACCCGCGCTTGTGTTTGGCAAAAATTTTCTAATTTTTTAACCAATACCGGCAGGTCCGTTTGTTCCACTACCCCCGAAAAACCGATTAAGTTTCCGTGGTACTCCCCGAACGGCTGCAAACGCTGCGCACCTATTGCGCGCATCAGGCACGCATTGTGCCCTACGACGGGATGTTTATCCAACGGCAAATGATAACCCGCTAGGGAAATATTGTGCTTTAGTAAAAAAGCCACCCTTTCGCGGAAAAGGCCCGTCAACGTTTCTTCTTGGCCCCATAAAAGGCCATGGTGAACCACTATCATATCGGCTCCGGCATCTTTTGCTTTTCGGAATAACTCCAGTGATGCCGATACGCCGAATACAATCTTACCTACCCGTTGTGCGCCTTCCACTTGTAAGCCGTTATGGCTTGCGTCCGGAATATGTGCGATATCCAAGTAGGTATCCATGAAATGTAAAACATCTTCACCATTCACCATAAAATTATGTTATCATTTTATGAGTATGAAAAGAATAGTTTTTTTGTTATTATCCGTTTTTTTTATTCCTTTTTTGAGTTTTGCCGAAGATATCCCTATTGCTCCTTATTTGCCCGCACAAAACAGCCCTGCGGCGAAAACGGCTCCTATTTCGGTGCAATATCCCTATGAAAATATGCGCATTGAACGCGGGGCCAAAAATATTTTTCTGTTCGGGCGCGTGAACGTGCAAGAGCCCGTAACCCTAACGATAAACGGCACGCAGGTGGCCGTATCGGACAACGGGGGTTTTATCGCATTTTTACCGGTGCAGACGGGGAATTTCCCGTTTGTATTGACCGCTACTACCCCCACGCAAACCTATCAGGCGGTGCGTCATGTGAACATAGAAGGCACCGATATCAGCAAATTTGAACACAAAGCCGCTTTTGATAAAACAGCCCTATTTCCGCAAAGTGCGGTGGAACTTTTACCCAACGATACGATTTCCCTTTTTGCGCAGGGCACCCCGCACGCACAGGTAACGTTTTCGCTATCCGGCGTGAAAGGGGCCAAAAATATCACCATGAAGGAAGATCCGGCCAACCCCGGCAATTACCGCGCCCAATATACCTTTAAGCCCGACCAAAAACCGCTGCGCAGTAAAGTAACCTATAAACTGACCAAAGGGCCGCGCAATACTAAAGCCAAAGCCGTTGCGCCCGCCAAAATCAAAGTACGCGACGCCCAAAAACCCTTTACCTACGCGCGCGTTACCCTAAACGGCGTTAAACTGCGCAAATTGCCTACCCCTTCGGGCAACTTATATCCCTTTTACCGCGCTTACGGCGACGTGCGCGTAAGCGGCGTAATGAATAACCAATACCGCTTGCAACTCAACGACAAAGAATCGGCGTGGCTGGAGAAAAGACGCTTAAAAGATATTTCCGCCCCCGGTGCGGATTATAAAAACACACTCTCGGATATGCACATTGATTACAACGACAGGCGCACCCGTTTAACCTTTGACTTAACGCACCCCACCACGTTTAGTATCCGCGAGTTTAGCGACTCTGTGCAAATTATTCTCTACGGCATAGATGATTTTGAAGAAAGTTTCAGTTTTGACGCGACTAACCCGCTTTTAGAACGGGTAGATTGGGCCCAAACCGCCGATAAAACCTATACATTTATCGCACACTTAAAAGAAGAAAATACGCTTTGGGGGCACCGCTATAAATTTGAAGATAATAAGTTACATATAGATTTTATGATACGCCCCGAAACGCAAGCCACGTGGGAAAAACCCTTAAAGGGGGCTCGCATTGTCTTGGACGCCGGCCATAACCCGCGCACCAAAGTACCTTACGACGGCGCGATAGGGCCTAGCGGCTATTTGGAATTTCAAGGGACTATGGCCTTAGCCGAAAAACTCAAACCCATGTTGGAAGCGGCGGGAGCCACCGTGCTGATGACGCGCAAAGGCGATAATAAAATGACCCTTAACCAACGCTACGATTTTGCCGCTAAAAATAACGCCCATATTTTTGTAAGTTTGCACTATAACGCGCTGCCCAATACGACGGACCCGTCCGCCAAGCCGCGCGGCTTTACGATTTTTTACGCTTATCCGCATAGTTTTGATTTAGCCCGTGAAATGCACGCCGCTTTTATCAAAAACGTACCGCTCCCCGATGAGGGACTTACGCTAAATGATGTATTGTTTATCCCGCGGATTTCGGACTTCCCGAGTATTTTAGTGGAAAATGCCCATTTGATTATCCCCGAGCAGGAGCAAATGGCGCGTACAGACGCGGGGCAACGCATTTTTGTGCAAGCATTATACGAGGGCATTATAAATTTTTACCAAAAGCAACTTCCCCCGCCACCACCGCCCCAACCGGTTAAAAAGACCAAAAAACGCGCTAAAAAGAAATAATTAAAACCGCACGCCGATCCGTAACCGGCCGGAAAAGGCCCACTTACGTTTTAAGCGGTAGTAGAAATTAAGCGAAGTCGTCGGGTGATAGTTAAAATCACCTTCCGCACCGATAAAAAAGTTTTTCCAAATATCCGTTTCGGCTCCTAATCCCGCTTGCAGGTAGGTCGCGGAAGATGTCCCGTTTTTCCAGTGCAGCGTTGCCGGTGTTTTGCGGTACACAAACCGGTGACGGCTTTTGCCGATACCGAACACCCCGTAAACCCGAGGGGACACATCCGGAGATAAGGTTAATTTTAAGAGAACGCCCGCGCGGTCCTGCTCATATTTACTCACAAAATTACCGAACGACTGCCCGAAAAAATGTGATCCTTCCGCCCCAACCCCGATATAAGGAGTTAGGTTGTATAACGCGCGTACCCCTACTCCCTGTGCGCCGCGCAACGCATTGGAGCCGAAGCGGTCTTTTAACCCCATAAACGAATATATATAATCCGCCCCGACTTCCCAACGATAAAAATCGGTGGCGGGGCTTTTCGTTTCTCCCGCGCGGTAAAGCGGGGCGGAAAATAAATTCCCCACACAAGCAAACAAAAACAAGATGAAATAAAATTTTTTCATAGTTAACTTAAATCTATCAAATGCCAATTCTTTTCGTAAAGTTCAATGAGTTTCCGGCGCAGCAGCGCGTTCGACGGCGCTTGTAAATGGGGGTCTTGCGCTAAAAGTTCGTCGCGGTCTTCAATGGCCCATTGTAAAATTTCGCGGTCCTTGAACATATTGCCCGCCTTAAAATCCAACTCCCCACTTTGGCGCGTGCCCAAAATCTCGCCCGGGCCGCGCAACTGCATATCGCGCTCGCCTATCTTAAACCCGTCTGCAGTCTGGCAAATAATGTCCACCCGCTCGCGCGCCACACTGCCCGCGTGCTCGGGCACTAAAATACAAAAACTGGCGAACTCTCCACGCCCCACGCGCCCGCGCAGTTGGTGCAAACTCGCCAGCCCAAAACGCTCGGCGTTTTCAATCACCATAATCGTGGCGTTTTTAACATCAATTCCCACTTCAATAACGGGCGTTGCCACCAAAATATCACTGCGGTGCGCGGCAAAATCGGCCATCACCGCTTCTTTTTCCTTTTGTTTCATCTGCCCGTGAAGCACCGCCAACCGAAATTGCGGAAACACTTTTTTTAACTTTTCAAATTCTTCCGTAACCGCTTTGGCGGAAATTTTTTCGCTCTCTTCAATAAGCGGAAACACAATATAGGCCTGACGGCCTTTTTGCACTTCTTCGCGCACGCGCTCGTAAGCCAGTTGGCTACCGGCGGATTCGGTACGTATGGGGCGCCGATTCGGCGGCAATTCACTGATGGTGGACACATCCAAATCGCCGTAGAACGCGAGCGCAAGCGTACGCGGGATAGGGGTAGCCGTCATGGTAAGTAAATCCAATTTAGCGGTTTTTTCTTTAAGTTTACTGCGCTGTTTAACACCGAAGCGGTGTTGTTCGTCAATTACCGCCAAACGCAAGTTATGAAATTTGACGTCATCTTGAATAACCGCGTGGGTACCCAGCAGAATATCAATTTTCCCTTCTTCCAACTCGCGCAGTATTTTTTTGCGTGCAGCCGCCGTTGTACTGGAAGTAAGCACGCTCACGTTAACGGGTAGTCCCGCTAAAAATTTCTTAAAGGTTAAAAAGTGTTGCTCGGCTAAAATTTCGGTGGGAGCCATGAGTACGGCTTGATAGCCGTTCTCTACGGCCAAAAGCATGGCGCTTAGGGCGACTATCGTTTTGCCCGAACCGACGTCCCCCTGCAACAGGCGATTCATAGGACGCGGCGAACATAAATCTTTGAAAATTTCGTTAATTACTTTTTTTTGACTGCCTGTAAATTCAAAACCTAAATGCTCCCGAAAAGGTGTCAGCAAATGCTTTTTTATCGTATAGGTATAATCTTTTGCCAAAATTTTAGTTTGCGTGCGCTTAATGCCCCATGCGGTAGCCAAAAGTAAAAATTCTTCATAAGCAAGCCGCGCCCGCGCCGCGCGCAAGGCTTCCCCGCTGCGCGGAAAGTGCACCGCTTCCAACGCTTGCGTAATATGCAATAATTTGCGTTTAGTAAGTAATTCGGGCGGTAAAATTTCCTGCTCCCGCGTAAGCGTATCGCCATGCAAAACGTCCCACACACATTGGCGTAATTGTTTATTGGTCAGTCCTTCGGTTAGCGCGTAAATAGGGGTCAAACGGCCCGCGTGCAAGGCACTTTGCACTTCCGCCGCCGGATAATATTCTTCCACACTCATTTGATTACCGAAATAGGAATTTTCCGATTGCTTACCGATCACCCACATTTCACTGCCGGCGCGAAAATCTTTTTTGAGTGTGCCGAACGGGTCAAAACGAAACGCGCGGTAAGGGCGTTTTTTGAACCAAACGCACTGCATGGTGTGTCCGCGTTCGTTTACCAAATAGGCCTTAAAAATTAAAATATTTCGCGCGGGCACTTGTTCGGTACGTTGCACACGGCCCTTAAAAACGACCAGTTGCGGCGGATTAAACAATAAATCTTGTGCGGGAATTCGGCGGTCTTGATACGTACGCGGATAATAATAAAGTAAGTCGCGCAAGGTGTTTATTTCCAAGCGTTCAAATAATTTTGCTTTGGCAGGACCTATGCCTTTTAAGTATTGTATGGCGGTATTGGACATATTTGTATTTTAGCAATTTAAGTGCAAAAGGTTGTTTTTTTATCTATAAATAACTAAACTATAAGTATGCGAAGATTTTTTATTTTATTGCATATCCTGATTTTTACCGCACTTTGCGCACACGCAAATATGTGGGGGCTCCAGTCGGACTTTATAGACGAAGTAACCCGCAACCCCCGCGGTAATACGGACACCCTGTATTTACTCGCGCCCATTGTGGCGGGCGAGCCGATTTATTATACCCTACACACCGACGATTTCAAAAATACAGCACGCTACAAAGCCACAATTCCGCAATTTTTTAATGCGTGGTTTGAAGGGACGTTAGCGCAAATCAAACAAGCGGGGCGCGAAGAAGAATTTGCCGATATTATCCCCATTTTAACGCGCGGGGCGGACGTGCGTTTAACCGAAAACGATGAGCAATCCCGCCTGATTGTTCATTTCATACCGCTTAAAAAAATACAGGAAAAATTCGGCAAAGGCGTGGCCGGTTGCGTAGATTCTTCGCAACGCCCGCTACACATGTATCTGCCGACGAACCGCTTACGTTTTATCCTTTTATCATTTGGATTGCAAACCCAAACTTCCGTAAGTGTCCACGAAGTCGGGCACACGCTGGGTGTTTCCGACCAATACCGGCGGGCACGCGCCAATAATTCGGATGCGCTGTTTAGCGAAGATACCGGTGCGCCTTCCATTATGGATAAAGATAATGTGATTACCTGTGATGACGCCACGGGACTTATTAACGCCATAGATTTAGTGCGCGGAACTTCGCGCGGGGAAGGGTGGAAAGGCTTGTGCGCTAGTGACGTGCACACCTATCAAAACGGCCTGACCGAAAACAGAACGGGATATCGCTTTATTACGGACGGATACCAACATATCACCTTAGAAAGTTACCAAAACGGTAAGCGCGTTTCTTCCGTTGTGTATGATGTAGATTTGCGCAATTCATCTTCCCCTTTTGTGCGCTATACCCCCGTTTCCGTAGAACAGGCGGACGCGCAAGGCCGCCCGATAAAAGCCGTTGGCTCTGACGGGGAAACTTTTTTCTATTCCTACGTCTATAACGCCCAAACGGAACTTATCGTTAAAAACGGGAAAATAAAACAATTCAACCGCAATTTGCGCGATTCCAAGGCAAAGGGAGCCGCTCCCGTTTATCAGCGAAACACGTTCTTCGGGCAAGACGGCAAACTGTGTATGTTATCCGGCGAACACAAGGCCAATAACGAGCGTGAAGTGCAATTTCTGCGCGGCATCCAACCCGGTGAAGCAAATGCTGCGGGCTACACGGCCGAGCAAGCCATTACGCGTATGTTTGATAAAACAGGCACACTGCAAGTTTACCTGCGTCAACAAGCGCCGGAAAGTACGTTTCCTTTACTAACCCCGCAAGATAACAACACCGTCCAACAAGAAGATCTTTCCTTCAAAATAAAAACGGCAGCACTTACGGCCGAGCAAAAAGAGTTCAACGAACAATTAGATAACTGGCTGTTCAACTTAAAAGACTTTTTTAATTAAAGGTGACGCATTATGAAAAAATTATTTACTTTGATAAACATACTGCTTTTTACCGCTCTTTGCGCGCACGCCAGTAAGTGGGGGTTCATACCTGATGCTGTGGATGAAGCCACCGCCGCGGGGCAAGAAGAAAGTGCACAGCCGGATACACCCACCGACAAAAAATATTTACTTCAACACATATTGCAAGGCAAACCGGTCTATTATCGGTTAGATGCTTCGTTAGATAAAGACCCTTCCGTTTATGAAGAAAAAATTCCAAAATTTATCAATGCGTGGTTTCGCAATACGTTAAAAATAATTAAAAGCAATAAACGCGAAGCGGAATTTGCTGATATCATCCCTATTTTAGAGCGCGGAGCAGATGTGCGACAGGCACAGCTTGACCAATATGCCAATATTACGTTTCATTTTGTCTCCCGTGACATAATTATGGAAATGTGCGGAGAATTTGCATCTGCTTGTATCTTCGCGGATAATTTTGACGTATATATTCAATTCAACGCTTCCCCTGAGAAACAGAAGAGAAGCGCAATACACGAAATGGGCCACGCATTCGGTTTATCCGATCAATACAGGTTAGCACGTTCTGCAAATTCCGATGCATTTTTTCACACCCAAATAAAGAAAAACTCTATCATGAACGGGGCAACGAATATTACCTGTGATGACGCTACCGGTTTCATTAACGCCATAGATTTAACCCGCCGCACTTCCAACGGCAGACAATGGAAAGGCCTTTGCAAGGGCGATAAAAACTTTTATCAAGACGGCGCAATTATTCAAGACGGCTACCGCATGAATTTGCACAATTATAAAAACGTGTTGATAGAAAAATACGAAAACGGCAAACGCACCAAATCTAAAGTGTACGAATTTGATTTAGATAACAATGCTTCCGCGTTTGTAGAATATGTCCCGCAAACTATTGATAAAAAAGATAAGCAAGACCGCCCTATTCAGGCCACTACCGCCAACGGCGAAAAAATCTATTATGCATACGTATATGACGGCAAATATAAACTTGTAGTCAAAAACGGGAAAGTCAAACAATTTAACAAAGGTTACTATGTTGCCCAGCCTCTTGCTACCGCTATTGCCGCTTCTTTCGTAAAAATGCCAAAATACAACCGTACTACCTATTTTGGCTTGAACGGAGAACTTTGTGCATTGGGTGGTTCCATTTATACCAATAAATCAAAAGACGTAGATCTTTTCCGAGGGATTGACCCTAACCGCCGAAATGAAGAATATGAAAAACTCCCCTTTGCTTTTAGGGAACATATATTCCATGAATTGGACAGGAAAGGTAATTTAATTGACGAGTTCTATTCCGGTGATGACTCCCAAAAAGGCAATATAAAAGAAGGGTTTGCCCAAAAAATTCAGGCACACAAAAACGGTTTATCCGAAAAAGTGCAAGAAGCGGTTACAACTGCCCAACAGGGGAATATGCCCCAAGAGATGGACGAGTGGGTAAAAAACTTAAAAAATTTCTTTGATTAAGACTTTTCGGTAACCCGTTTCCATGCGGCTAAAAAGTCCTGCGGGACGGGTGCTTCAAAGGCGAGTTTGCGCCCGTTTAAGGGGTGCTTAAATTCTATTTTGCGCGCGTGAAGCATCAGCCGGTCTGCCGTTGCCCCTTTATAGAGCCAATCGCCCAACACAGGATATCCCAGCCAATTTAAGTGTACGCGCAACTGGTTGGTGCGCCCGGTACGCGGATAAAGTTCAATGTAAGTAAACCCGTTTTTGCGCTCCAACACCTTAAAATCGGTCACTGCTTCGCGCCCCACTTCGGACGCTTTTATTTTTCCCCCCGCCACGCGCCCTATGGGCACGTCTATCGTGCCGGTATCGTCGGGCACTTCCCCGCATGCTATGGCGTGGTAGGTTTTATGTACTTCGCGCGAAGCAAATAAAGAAACCATCTCTTGTTGGAAAAGTGCGTTTTTCGCGACCACCATCACCCCGCTTGTTTCGCGGTCTAAACGGTGCACAAGGCCGGCGCGCGCTACAGACGGGTCAAACCCTTTGGGCGGGTTCGCCAAAATAATAGAAACGAGCGTTTCATCACTTGAAAACGCCATTTCGGGGTTTTCTTCCCACGCGGGGCTTTGCGGATGAACGAGAAGTCCGGCGGGTTTAATCACTACAAAAAAATCTTTCGCGTCGTGAATCAGTAAATCTTTGAGCGCAGTTTGGGCGTGTTGTGCGGGCATTTCTATTTCCACCACTTCCCCGCGGGTAAGCGGCCAAGAGGGTTTTACCTGTTTGCCGTTTACGCGGATTTTACCTTCCTTAATCATTTTCTGCACGAGTGCGCGCGAAAAGTCCGGCAATTCGTCGGTAGCGAAAACATCTAAACGGCGCGTGTAGCCGTCAAAAGTAATTGTTTTTTTATCAGCCATGTTGAGAAGTCCTTAAAAATTTTGCCCAAATAATTCCCGCTGCTGCGGCCGCACCCAACGAAATCAGTTGCGACGGGGACAACCCCAAGAAAGAGCCGCCCCTAAAATCGCCGCGTAAAAACTCAATACCAAAGCGCATTAAACTATAGCACAATAAATATTCCGCCAAAATTTTGCCGTCTTTATGCGGTTTTTTATAGGCAAAATGCAAGAGTGCAAACAATAATAAATTAAGCGCCGATTCATATAATTGCGTGGGGTGCAACGGCACACCCAACAAATGCGCGGGCACTAAGGCGTGCGGGTCGGTAAATTTGACGCCCCAAGGCAGCGTAGTCGGTTTGCCGTAGCAACACCCCGCCAAAAAGCAACCGATCCGCCCGAGCGCATGGCCTAAAGGAAGCCCGACAATCAGGAAGTCTGCCGTTTTGAGCACCGGCAATTTTTTGCGCCGCAAATACCAAATTACCGCCACTACCGCTACAATCACCCCGCCGAAAAACACAAACCCATAACGGAAATCTTTAACGATATAGGTTACTTTTTCGGCAAGCGTTGCGCCCAGTTCCGGCCACGAAACGATAATAAATAAAAGTTTCGCCCCCAGTAACGCACCGACAAACAAAATAAAAATAATATTCCAAAACGTGTCCGCATCTATATTTATTTTTTTGACGCGCGGCAATAAATAAAAAGAAGCGGCCGCATAACCCAGCGCGGTCATTAAGCCGTAGTATGCAATTTCAAAATTGCCGATATGTAAGAAAACGGGATGCATTAAAAAATCTCCCCGCGCAAGGCATTGCGCATAAACGGATTATTCTTTTTTTCTTCGCCGATTGTGGAACTATTCCGCCCGCCGTAATCGTGCCCCGAAAATATGCGGGTGTCTTCAGGCAAAGAAGCCAGCAGGCGCAAACTATCGCGCATTTGACGCGGGTCGGACGAGGGTAAATCCACCCGCCCGCACGCCCCCACAAATAAGGTGTCGCCGGTAAAGAGCGCATCTCCCACCCCAATACACACACATCCCGCCGTATGCCCGGGAGTCGGTGTTATCCGCACATCAAACGGCCCGATTTTTACTTGTTGGTCTCCCGCGTAAAGGTGCAGCACTTCGGGCGGTAAACCGGCTAAAGCCATGTCTTTTTCTTCCAAATAGGCTTTAAGGTTAAAATGGGATAAAAGCCGGTCCGCAAATTTTACGTGGTCAAAGTGCCCGTGTGTAAAAAATACTCCGAGCAAATTAAGTTTACGCGTTTGAATCAAATTGATTAAATAATCCGGGTCCCACGCGGGGTCAATCAGTAAGGCATCCATCCCCTGCGTTATTAAATAGGTGCAGTTGCCCATCGGGCCTAGGTTAATGGTTTCAATGTGTATCATTTTCTGCAAAACGGAATTGGATTTCGTCCTTTTTGACCATATTATATTGGGTGCGGGCAATGCGTTCCATGGTGGCGGGATCTTGTTCGCGCAAGTTAGAAAGTTCCGTTTCCAAACGTTCGTAATCTTGATCCAAAAAAGATTCCCGCGCTTGCAGGCGGTACGTTTCCTGTTTATTATGTGCTAAACTATAAAAACTTTTACCCAATACGGCAAGCACCACCAGCACGATAGCCACGCTTGCCCAAATCATCTTCATACGGGGAGAAAGATTCTTAAACATAACCCGCCTAAACAATGCTTTCTATAATTTTTTTGGCCTCTTTTACCAACACTTCGGGCATTTTTTCATCTTGCGATTCGGCGTAAATGCGGATTAGACGCTCGGTGCTAGACGGACGAATAGCAATCCAACTGCCACCTTTGAGCATAAATTTCATGCCGTCGGTAGCGTCAATACGCCACACCGAAGTTTTGTTAATGGAAAGAGGCGGACGGATATCCAAACGCTCCATAATGCGGTTGATTTCCGTTTCCGTTTTGGGAATACTGACTTTTTGGTCAAAAAGACGGGTATAACGTTTATAAAAATCTTTTTTGAGTTGCTTAAAGGTTTTCTTTTCGGTGGCTAGCATATCTACCGCCAAAAAGCACGCTAAAAGGCCATCTTTATCCGGCACGTGGTTGGCTACGGCAATACCGCCCGATTCTTCCACCCCCATTAAATATTGGCCGGTAATCATCAGGTCTGTGATATACTTAAATCCTACCGGCGTATCGCGCAACATCAGCCCGTGCGCTTTGGCCACTTGGTCAATAAGCGTAGACGTAATCACACTGCGGCACACGCTCCCTTTAAGGCCTTTATTGCGGACCAAATGGTCCAAAATCATAGGGGCTATTTCGTTGGGGGAAACCCAATTCCCGTCGGGGTCAATAATGCCAAATTTATCGCAATCGGGGTTACAGGCAATCCCCAAATTCATTTTTTTACTGACAACGAGTTTTTTAAGTTCTTCCAAACTCACCGGCCCCGCATTAGGCGTTTTCCCGCCGAAAAGGACATCATCCCCTTCGTGGATACCTTCCACCTGCACACCGTTTTTCTCTAAGAAATCGCGAAAATAATTTTTGGCCGAGCCGAAAAGCGGGTCCACCGCTATTTTAAGTTTTGCTTTTTTAAGGGCTTTGGTATCCACCAACTTGGAAAGATGCTCCATGTATCCCTTGCGGAAATCGCGGCTGATATCTACCGCGGTATTGAGTTCGCCGAACTCGGTAGACGACGCCCGCAAAATCTGCGCACTCGCGACCGGAATACGTTTTTCTATATCTTCGGTAATTTCGTTATTGGCAATTCCGCCGTAAAAGGAAATCCATTTAAGCCCGCCCACGCAATATTCGGCTTCGCTGCCGGTAATTACAATAGCCCCTAGGGCATACTCGTTAAGTACCGCCCACTCCGCCACCGGCGTAGGCAACGGGAATTCCGCCATTTTTACCAAAATGCCGTTCTGCACGAGAGCATTGGCCGCCACATAGGCCAATTCTTTGGATGCAAAGCGTGTATCAAACCCCACTAAAACCAGCGGTTTGTTCGCCTTTACCCCTTGCGCCTCACATTGGCGTAAATAACCTTCTCCTTCAAAACCGTAATAAGGATGTTCCAAAACATGTTCGGAAATCCCGTATGCTAAACGTTGCACGCTTTGGGCGGTTAACCCATCGGCAATAGTGGCGCGAAAGCCCGCCGTGCTAAATTTAATATTTTCGCTCATTGTGCAAGTATTATACTAAAAAAGGGCGTTTTTTTCACGCGAAGTATTTTTTTATGGATTTTACGGGGTGTTCATGCTTAAAAAATCGTATAATATAGTATCACTATTTTTGGGAGACCAACTATGGCAAAAAACGACCTGATCACCCGTAACCTGATGTTAGATAGTTTACGGCAGTATGCGAAAAACCGCATCAGTTTTAACCTGTTGCGCGAACACGACGCAAAAAACGAAATTCCTTTAGATATCTTAAAAGAAATGTACGACCACGACGTTTTGGGCGTGCATTTGCTCTTAATTCCCGAAGAATACGGGGGGCTGGGCGGACAAACCACCGAGATTTACCGCATCTGCGAAGAACTCGCGCGCATTGATTTAGGTATTGCCACCGGCGTATTTGCCACTTTTTTGGGCAGCGACCCGCTTAACGTAGGCGGTACGCCCGAACAAAAAGCCAAATGGTTCAAAAAAATCGCACAGGAAAATAAACTCGTTGCCTATGGGGCCACCGAAGCCGACGCCGGCTCGGACCTTGTTTCCCTGCGTACCCGTGCCGAACACGTCAAGCAAGACGGCAAAGTAGTGGGTTATAAAATTACCGGCAGTAAAATGTGGATTTCCAACGGCGGCGTAGCCGATATTTACACCGTGCTCGCATTAGCCCCCGGTGGACCAAGTTGGTTTATTGTGGAAAAGGGTACCCCGGGTTTTACGCAAGACGCCCACGAAGATAAACATGGTATCCGCTTGTCCAATACAGCGGGACTTTCGTTTGATGATGTCTATGTACCGGCGGAAAATTTAATCGGCCTTAAAGAAGGGCAAGGGTTTTTACAGGCGCAAGCCGTTTTCGGCTATACGCGCTTGATGGTAGCCGCGTTTGGGTTAGGCGGCGGCGAACAAGCCGTAGAAACCGCCCTAGAGTATGCCCAACAACGTATTCAGGCGGGAGGCCCCTTGGCGCAAAAACAAGGGTTTATGTTAAAACTCATTACCCCGCACTATATCCGTTTTGAAGCGGCCCGCGCTTACATTGATTGGACCGCCAAACAATTAGAAATCAATAACCACGGGTTAGCCACCGAAGGGGCGATTGCCAAACTCTACGCCACCGAATCGGGCAACAAAGCCGCCGAAGATGCTATACAAGCCATGGGCGGTTTCGGTTATACCAAGGAATTTGCCGTAGAAAAAATCAAACGTGACGTCAAAATTACCTGTATTTACGAAGGCACCAGCGAAGTGTTGGAAATGACCATTTTCCGCGGACGCTGGCAAGAACACCTTAAATCGCGCGGGCAGTATTATTTGAACCAAGCGAGCGAATTTGACGCACTCCACGCACAAAACCCCAATGTAGGGGCAGATAGTGTCGCGCTCGGCTTTAGGGCCTTGGCGCGCATATTGGAAGATTGCCGCGTCAATAAACTCACCCGCCACCAATACGTTACCTTTATGCTCGGTGGTCTGATTAGCGAAATGGAAGTTGCCGCGGTTTTCACGCGCGAATGTGCAGGCAAACACGTAACCGAAGGCAGCCGCTTTGATATTGATTCTTTATGCACCATGGCCCGCGTCAATGCGCGCCAAAGTGCTTTCAAAACCACAAGCGAGGGGCTGCGCCTGATTTTGGGCACTTGCCCCGACATCAATACAGCCGAACTGGCCCAAGCGGTCAATTTGGTAGGTATTGAAGACAAAATGCGCGGACTGATTGACGATATGGACAAAGTATCCGCTAAACTCAGAGAAATCTTTAAGAAATAGGGAGCGTTATGAATATTATTGTTTGCTTAAAACAAGTACCCGATTCTACCCAAGTAAAGGTAGATCCCAAAACAGGCACCCTTATCCGCGCGGGTGTACCGAGTATCTTAAACCCTTACGATCATTTTGCGTTGGAAAAAGCACTCGCGATTAAAGCCAAAACGGGCGCCAAAATAACCTGTTTATCCATGGGGCCCGCACAGGCCGTAGCGGTCTTACGTTTGGCCCTAGCGTTAGGAGCCGACGAAGGGATTTTACTTTCCGACCGCGCTTTTGCCGGTGCCGATACATGGGCCACGTCTTACACGCTCGCCGGCGCCATTAAAAAAATAGGCGCGTATGATTTAATTCTCTGCGGGCAAATGGCTATTGACGGCGACACCGCCCAAACCGGCCCCGAAATGGCCAACCAGTTGCGTATCCCGCAGATTACTTTTTGCGAACAGGTAGATACCAACGGCGCGCAAGTTATCGTTAAAAAACTCATTGAAGGCGGCCACCAAATTTTAGAAGCCGATATGCCTATTCTTTTAACTATGACCATGCCCGCCGACTATGCGCCCAAATACCCGTCCTTTATGGCGGCGCATAAAGCGCAGGAAAAACCGATTCACACGTGGACCGCGGCCGATATCGCGGCAGACCCGCACAAAATCGGTTTAGAGGGGTCCCCCACGCGCGTTTCGCGCATTTTCCCGCCGGCGGCACGCGCCAAAGGCGAAGTGATCAGCGGCAGTGCGGCGGAACTCGCCAACAAATTTATTGAAATCTTAAAAAAGGAGAGTATTGTAAAATGATTCAAATTTCCCAAAATTGTATCGGTTGCGGTAAATGTGTTGCCGCGTGTCCGTTCGGGGCGCTCTCCTTGGTGAACCGCAAGGCGGTAGCGTCCAACGCGTGCACCATGTGCGGCGCGTGCGTGAGCGGATGCCCCGTCAAGGCGCTTTCCTTGCCGGCTACCAGTACCGCCAAAAAAGATTTATCTGCCTACAAAGGCGTGTGGGTATTTGTGGAAATCGGCTACGACGGCCACGCGCGTTTTGTGCGGCCGGTGGGCTTTGAACTTTTATCCAAAGGGCGCGAACTCGCCGACCAACTCGGCGAAGAATTATGCGCGGTGATTATCGGCAGTAACACGCAGCCTTACTATAACGAAATTTCCCAATGCGGCGCCGATAAAATCTACGCCGTCAACGCGCCCGTATATCACAATTACAATACGCTCGCGTATGCCAACGCTATGCTTACGCTGATCCGCAAATATAACCCCAGCGTGGTCTTATTCCCGTCCACTTACGTCGGGCGCGATTTATCCCCGCGGCTCGCTTCGGAACTTTTTGTAGGCTTAACGGCCGATTGTACCGACCTTTCCGTGCAAGACGGCCTTTTAATTCAAACCCGTCCCGCTTTCGGCGGTAACATTATGGCAGATATCAAATGTCCGGATTACCGCCCCCAAATGGCGACGGTGCGCCCCAACGTGTTTAAGAAAAAACCCGTCGCGGGGAAAACGGCCCAAGTGATTAACGAAACGATTGCCGTACCCGTGGAAGCGGGCAAGGTGCGCATTAAAGAAACGCATTTTGACCCCGTCAGCACACAGGAAAAGTTGGACGAAGCCCCGGTGGTTATCGCGGGCGGACGCGGGATGAAAGACGCGCAAGGCTTTGCGCAACTGGCTGATCTTGCCAAACATCTCGGCGGAGCGGTGGGTGCGTCGCGCGCGGCCATTGATATGGGATTATCCCCCAAGGAAAAACAAATCGGCCAAAGCGGTGTAACGATTTCGCCTAAACTCTATGTGGCGTGCGGTATTTCGGGCGCGGTGCAACACACCGTGGGTATTGAGCGCAGTGAAGTGATTATTGCTATCAATAAAGACGCTAACGCCCCCATATTTAACGTCTGCAAATACGGGTTAGTGGGCGACGCGAAACAAATTCTGCAAAAAATTTTAGAGCAATTTCCCCAATAATTGCACTCCAAAAAGCAGATAAAGGGCAGATATTTTGATATCTGCCCTTTTTTGTGCAATAAATATCCACCAATATATATTACTGACTAAAAAATTACAATGTCCCTGTCGCGTTAAAATGTTCGCACATCTTTTTGTCATAGGATGGTGCTCCATCCATAGCGACGCATATAATTTTTCCTGGGTCATCAGTATATGAAATAAAATAGTATCTAGTCATTTCAGGCAAGCGCCAGACTACTGCCAATTCACGCTCTGCTGCACCATGTGGGGAAAAAGAAAAATATTTTGTAGTCGGTCTGTTATAATAATTACTTTTTATTCCCGTTTCCGGTATACTAATATCTAGTGCATCCCAATCATTTTGCGTCGCCCAGCGATTATATGTAGCATAAAAAATGAGTTGTGCATCTTGTATCTGTCTAACAATTTGCAGTCCTTCTGCCGCACGCGCTTTTTCAACCGATTTGGTATATTGCGGCAGAGCCACACTGGTTAAAATGCCGATAATAAGCACCACTACAAGCACTTCTATTAGCGTAAAACCGCCCGTATTTTGATTATTTTTTAACATAAGTATCCCCCTATTTATACACAGGTAAACTCTAGCAAAAAAAAAAAATAAATCAACTTTTGGCAATTTTAACAACCAAAAAACCAACAAAAAGACAAACAGCGTCATCCCCGAATAAAAAGTCATCCTGAACAAACAAATAAAGTCATCCTGAACTCGTTTCAGGATCTACTCCGCTTTCGTCGTTATTAAGTGGTGGAGATTCCCGCTTACAACCTGCGGGAATGACGGCTTTGTTATTTATTATTAGGTCATCCTGAACTCGTTTCAGGATCTTCCACGTCGCCGTTTGCCGTTTCGTTTCGTAACTACATAGCGTGGAAGATTCCGTATCAAGTACGGAATGACACTTATTTTATTTTTTGGAAAATTGTTACCACAAAAAAACACAAGACTAAAAATAAATATTTTTAGTCTTGTGCGTAAAACGGACGCGTAAAACACGCCGTAAGATTATTTCAATTCCGAAGTGCAGTGCGGGCAGCGGGTCGCTTCAATCGCAATTTCCGAACAGCAGAACGGACATTTTTTCGTGGTCGGTGCGGCGGGAGCCGGAGCCGGTTCGGGCTTGTTGAGTTTATTGATGGCCTTAATCAAAATAAAGATACAAAACGCCACAATGATAAAACTGATAATCGCGTTTAAGAATAACCCTAAATTTAACGTGGTCGCACCCGCTTCTTGAGCGGCGGCCATGGTGGTAAAATTGCGCACGCCGTCGGCACCGGGTTTGAGCACGATAAACCAGTTGGAAAAATCTACTTTTCCCAGTAACAACCCCAAGGGCGGCATCAACACATCAGCCACCATAGAGTTTACGATTTTTGTAAAAGCACCGCCGATGATAATACCTACTGCCATATCAATCACGTTGCCGCGCATAACGAATTTCTTAAATTCATTAGCCATTTCTTTCATTTTTGTTTTTCTCCTGTTGTTTTTAATTTTGCGGCCTTAAATAACGGGCCGTACAAATCGTCTTTGAGCGGATATTTTATTTCGTCGGGGTCGGTCCCGCCCGTAAACGCCACCGGCGCCCCCGTTACCACGCACAACGGGCACTGTTCGTCGGCTTCCCCCATGGTGAGCGCCGCCGCCGCACTAATACTGTCCGCCACGTCCACGAGCGTCGTTTTTAAGCGTCTGCCGCACAAGTCGGCTTTTCCGCGTAAATCTTTTACCCCGCGAAAACCGCTATACCCCACACTCGCACCGATAACCCCCGCGCGCAAGGGTAAAATCATACTATCAGTTATTATTATACCGAAATTTGAGACGTTCCACACGCTTTTAAGCGCAACGCGCAACTGCTCCGCGCAAGCGTATAAGTCGCTGGGCAATAAAATCAACTGCCCGTTCGCGTTGGACTCGTCTATCCCCGCGTTGGTCATCACCATGCCGTCTTTAATCGTCAACCATGCGAGCGAAGTTTTCAGGTAAGCGGTACTTTGCGCTTGGATAAGCGCTTCTTTTTGCGCCGCACTTTCAAAAGGTACTACGCAATTTTTCCACAAAGCCACTATCTTGGAAGATACCACTAAAATCGTGTTTTCTTCCACGCCCGCTATATGGCGCACGATAAAGGCGGGCAAGTCCTGCCCTTGGGTAAATAAATCGGTGTGAATCGGTTCAAATTTCATCATCAAACGGGGCCACAAAACTGCAAAACACTTCGTTGGCTAAATAAAGGCCCTCTTGTGTTAATTTTACTTTTTTTCCATCGCGCATTAAAAGCCCCCCACGGATATGCTTTTCTATTTCGCGCGCAAAAAAACTTTCTTGTTGCGCGGTTAATTCCATGCCGCCCAGTAGCCGCAACCCCAGCATTAAACACTCGCCCGCTTTGGCTTGGTCGGTCAGTTTTTCTTCAAACGCAACCGCGCTTTGCCCCGCGTTTATGCGCGAAATATATTCTTGCACGTCGGCTACGTTTTGACGCCTTACGCCGCCGTAATAAGAAGCCGCCGCACTGCCCAGACCGATATAATCGCCGTTGTGCCAATAGTGCGTGTTGTGTTTGCTTTCCTTGCCCGCAAGTGCGTAATTGGAAATTTCGTAATGCATGTACCCCGCGCGCGCAAGTTCGTCGTGGGCGAACTCCAACATGGTGCGCATTAACACTTGGTCGCACACGATACCGCGCTCAAAAAACGGCGTGCCTTCTTCTATCTGCAACCCGTAAACCGAAATATGCTCGGGCTTTAGGGAAATTAAGTGCAAAAGACTGCGGGAAAAATTAGCTAAACTTTGCGCGGGGAGCCCCGCGATTAAATCTACGTTAATATTGCTAAAACCGGCCGCGCGGGCCGCCCCGTAAGCACGCAAAAAATCAGCCGCACTGTGCACGCGCCCGATACGTTTAAGTTCGTCGTCATTAAAACTTTGCAAGCCTAAACTTAACCGGTTAAAGCCCGCACCACGCAAAAAATCGGCTTTTTCGCGGGATAAACTTTCGGGGTTGGCTTCAAAAGTGCTTTCTTCAAAACGGGATACTTCCCCGAAGTGCGCCGTAATTATCTGCACGAGTTGTTGCAGTTGTGATATGCCCAGTAAACTCGGCGTACCGCCACCCACATATAAGGTTTGCGCGGGCGTGTGCGGCACAAGGGCGGCTTCTTGTGCAAGCGCGCTCAAGTAAGTATCTATCAAATCCGTTTTGCCCGCAAAGGACGCAAAATCGCAATACAAACATTTCTGTTTACAAAAAGGAATATGGATATACAAGCCGGTGTGCATTATTTTTTGCGTTCCGCTTCGTAGTTAAGATAGGCCAAAATAAACGGGTCCAAATCGCCGTCCATAACGGCGGTAATTTGGGAAGTTTCGTACCCGCTGCGCAAATCTTTGACGAGTTGGTAAGGCATAAACACATAAGAACGAATTTGGTGCCCCCATGCGATTTCGCCTTTTTGCCCGTAGCGTTTTTCGGCTTCCCCGCGTTTTTTATCCATCTCTAACTCATAGAGTTTGGCTTTAAGCATTTTCATGGCGGTTTGGCGGTTTTGCAGTTGGCTGCGCTCAATACGGCACGAAACGACTATTCCCGTAGGAATATGCAGCAGCCGCACCGCACTTTCCACTTTATTGACGTTTTGGCCGCCGTGGCCGCCCGCGCGGGAAGTTTCCAGTTGGATATCTTTTTCGGGGATTTCAATGTTGATATCTTCGTCAATATCGGGCAGTACATCACACGACGCAAACGACGTATGGCGCCGCGCGTTCGCGTCAAAGGGCGAAATGCGCACCAAGCGGTGCACGCCGTTTTCCCCTTTTAAGTAACCGTACGCAAACGGCCCTTCCACCATAGCAGACAAGGTTTTTATGCCGGCTTCGTCGCCGTCTTGCGCGTCCAAAACAGAAAACTTAAACCCGTGTTGCTCGGCCCAGCGCGTGTACATGCGCACGAGCATTTGCGCCCAATCGCACGATTCGGTGCCGCCGGCGCCCGCGTGGATAGTTAAAATCGCGTTAAGTTTGTCGTTTGGTTCCGAGAGGCGGATTTGCCCTTCTTTTTGCGCGACCAGTTTTTCGGTTTGTTCCAGCGAATTATGCAAGGCTAACAATTCGTTTTCGTCCTGCATTTCTTTGCAAAGTTCGTACCACGCTTGCGCGTCGTCGGTTTTTTGTTTTAAGGTGTGCGACGTGGCAATCGCGGTTTTCAAGACGTCAATTTGACGGCTGACTTCTTTGGCTTTATGGGTATCGTTCCAAAAATCAGGGTCCGCAGACAGTTGCTCCAAACGCGCAAGTTCTTCCTTTTTGGAAACAATATTATCTATTTCTTCTATTTTAGACACCCGCGCCTGCAGTTCGGCGATATGCTGTTCTACGTCCTTAAATTCAATGTTCATAATATTCTAAATATGTAGTCAGCGAATTTAATACCCGTTTTATCGTCAGCGCGTATATTCATTTTTCTTCATATATCTTAAAACCACGGGATATTAAAAAATTCCTATCTTCTTCAACCATTTTCTTTGTCTTGTTTATCAAATCTGATTTTTCTTTTTTTGTCAGCCTAAAATCTTTTTCAAACAAGTCATATTCGCCATTTTTCAAAGAAAGTAAGTAATATCCATAAGATATAATATCCTTATCTACCATAACAGCAAAATAAGCACAATTATTATATCCAAGGGCA